>ERZ780223.2147-NODE-2147-length-17290-cov-3.761996_pt1 | contig 17290 bp, 12 predicted proteins | sample MGYA00511016_ERZ780223 | MGnify/ENA primary metagenome ERZ780223 (study PRJEB29588, sample SAMEA2159032) | human gut metagenome | biome: human gut; feature: human-associated habitat; material: faeces | place: Denmark | collected 2008/2010 ... | reverse complement strand
GGATGCGTTTATCAAAAATCAAAGCAGCAAAGCAATTAGACTTTTCGAAATCCGTCAGTGACAAGACAATTTTTTAGACAGAGTTCACGGATTTTCAAGTGCCTTGGCAGGCAAAATTATATTTCAAATAATCGGGACATAAGAAATATTATAGGTGAATCCCCGACATTAACTGATCAGGCTCAACAGACGGAGCAGAAAGATCCAGAAGGTCAGGGTGACTGAAGATAACAGGGTGGTGGCGACCACGATGCTCGAAGCAAGTATGTCGTCACCATCCATATTTTTTGCCATAATATATGCCGCAGGCGTACATGGGGAGGCGAGCATGATCAGCAGTGCGATCAGCTCCTGATCGCGGAAACCTGAGAATGCTGCGATCGGAAGGAAGATTGCTGCCCAACCCAAAAGCTTCATAAAGGAGGCCGCAAAGGTCGGCTTCAGCTTTGCCAGTGCCTTTCTGCCCTCGAAGCTTGCACCGATCGAGATCAGCGCAAGGGGAGAGGTCATGACGGCAAGATTATTGATGGACTTGCTTACAATGCCCGGGAGCGGCAGGTTGATAAAGGATGCGATGAGTCCCAGGACAATGCCGATGATGATCGGATTCTTCAGAATATTGATAAATGCCTTGCGGATATTGGCGGAGGAGTCCGCACCGGTGTGTCCGCTTTCAAAGGTCAGAACGATCACGGCGAAAACATTGTACAGCGGCACAGAGCCGATGATCATAAGCGGTGCCATGCCGGAGTTGCCGTAAATATTCTGGATAAAGGCAACGCCGAGAATGGCGGCGCTGCTGCGGTAAGAACCCTGCACGAAGGCACCGACCGAATGCTTGTCCTTCAGAGTAAGCTTCGCAACGATCCACACCGACAGGATCGAAAAAAGAGTGGCAACAAAGCAGAATCCGACATATTTCACATCAAAATGATGCCGGATATCTGTGCCTGCCAGATCCAAAAAAACAAGACATGGCAGGCAGACCTTGAAGACAAAACGGTTTGCGGCCGAAGCAAAATGATCATCGATAATCCCGATGTGTTTAAAAATATTGCCAAGTATCATAATGGCAAAGATTGGTACAGTTGCGTTTATACTGAAAATAAAACTATCCATGGTAATCTCCGTTCTGAATAAATTGTTACAAAGAGGCGGACCTCCGAAAAAATTTTAGCAGAACGGCATGATGTTTTCAAGAGACGGCGGTGCCGTGCCAGCGGTGGAAACCACCGTTTAAGCTCATGACCGTGTAGCCGCGGACTGCAAGATCTCTTGCCGTGATAAGGCTGATATGACCGGAATCACAGTAAAGAACGATGTGCGCCGGCAGCCTGTTGTGAGCGGTTTCGTAGTCCTTGAGCAGTGATGGAAATTCGCTGACGGCACGTTCCCAGTCCAGCCGGACAGCACCGGGAATATGCCGGTTTTCATAATCACTGCGGCTGCGAAGATCGATCAGCAAAGTATCCGCCTCCTGAAGATATTCGTTTAACGTTTTTTCTGATATCACGCGATAATTCATGGGACCGCCCCCTGATCTCAACATTATGTAAAGGGGGCATGAAGCCCCCAAAAAAATCAATGCGTTGCTTCGGAAACAGACCGGATTAATAGCGGTCAGACTCGTCGGAAGTGTGGCAGTTTCGGGTTGTGTTCTTGCTGCTGTTCTTCATTTTGTTTGAGCTCTTGTTTGAGGTGTTTGAAGCATTGCTTGTGTTTGAAGCGTTGCCGGCATTCTTGGAAGAATTGTAGCTATTGTCAGCATTTGTCGAATTTGATGAATTTTTTGCCATAATTATACCTCTTTTCTAAGTGATAATGATTCGGTCAGGAGAATTTCTCGTGACACCATTGTGATTGTTGCATGAAATAGTATGGCGTATTTTATGAAAATTATGCAAAAACTCTAAAAATATTGAAAAAAATGCTGATATACTATATTATGTTAATATCTGTATAATGTTACGAAATGATTTTCGTCAAGGGAGATTATATTAGAAAATGAGGTGTAAGGAATGAAGAGAAACAAACAGGTATTGAAGGCGGCTGCATGGGCAATGTCATTCGCAATGATGGTGACATGTGTCGATGTTCCGGGGGCTGCATTGGCAGCCAAAAAGCCGAAGCTTAACAAGAGCAAGGCTGTGATCCGGGTGGGAAAAAAGATAAAGCTGCGTGTGAAAAATGCCGGCGGAAAGAAAGTAAAATGGACCAGCACCAAAAAGAAAATTGCCTCTGTCACCAAAAAGGGAGTTGTCAAGGGCAAGAAGGCAGGAAAGACTGTGATCAAGGCAAAGGTAGGGAAGAAGACTCTGAAGTGCCGCGTAACAGTCAGGAAGAATAACGTGCAGGCATCGGCAGATGTTTATTCATTTGCGCCACAGACGAATGCACCACAGGCAACGAACGGAAGCAATCAGACTTTGGCTCCGCGTAATTCCCAGCGTCCGACTGCGTCAGCACCGGTCAAGAGCCCTGCTGCATCTGCAAAACCGGGGGTATCTGCGGGAACGGCGTCCGGTCAGCCGACCGGCACAGCACCGTCTGCAACGGACATTCAGACACCGGAGCCAATTAAAACACCTGCTGCAACGGACATTCAGACACCGGAGCCGATTAATACACCAGATCCTGTGAAGACGCCGTTTGCAACGGAGACGAGCGTTCCGACACAGACGCCGTCTGCAACGGATATTCAGACTCCTGAGCCTTCCGATACAGCAGTACCGTTTCTGTCCACCGTGCAGATTACGACGAAGAAGGACGGAGAAGTATGGTCGGAATCCGAGAACAGCTATTACCTCAAGAAGCAGGGCGCAAGTGCATTTGAGGACAGTATGAGTGTGGAGGACGGAACCTACGATATTTATGTGTACGATGGAGAGACACTGGAAGATACCGATGAGGATGTTGAGGTAACCGGTCATAACCGTAAGATCACGATCGATTACTATACGGTCAGCTTCTGGGATGAAGACAATACCCTGATGAAGAACATTAACAAGCAGATCGTCCGCAAGGGAAAGAAAGCGGAATGTCCGGAATTTACTCCGGGTAAGATCGACTGGACCTTCAAGGGCTGGTATGTCGATGATATGGAAAGCGGCGACACTGTTATCTATGATTTTGACCGGCAGGTAACGTCCACAACGTCACTTCGTGCGGAATGGAAGTTTTCTCCGGGAAGCACCGTTTATACGGCGGCATATTTCCTGGCAGATTTTGACGGCAATTACGAAGATGAGCCAACCAGAGTACAGGAGGGAATCGGGATGGCTCAGGCAGAGACGACAGTAACGGCGTCTGACAGTCCCCAACCCGGCTTTGTGCCGGACACCGAACGCAACGAGAAAGTGTCCGTAAAAGCGGACGGTAAAACAGTTGCGAGGTTTTATTATAAGAGAGCATCTTACCAGTTAAAGTGGGATTTGAACGGCGCCACCAAGGACGGAGCATCTTATCTTCAGGAGAGCGTTCCGTATGGACAGAGTATTGATCTTCCGGACGTGACAAGAGAGGGATACACCTGTGAAGGCTGGGTTGATTCCGATGGAACTCCATGGGCAGATATAACGAAAATGCCGGCGGGTGATGTGACCTTTAAGGCAACATGGAAGCCTGTTGAATACACGATCCATTATGATCTGGGCGGTGGCACGTTTGATGCAAACTGGTCGGTACCGGAGAGTTATTCGATCGAGAAGGAAGCTTATATTTATCAGAGACCAACCAGAGCCGGTTATACCTTTAAGGGCTGGATCGGAGATAACGGTGACACTCCGCAGGATGTGATTGCTGTGAAGGGTAGTGAGACTACCGGTGATAAGTATTATAAGGCGGTATGGACAGCAGATGTATATTCGATCAGTTACAACTTAAACGGCGGAGAGTGGGGCGTACACAAGGGACCGGATAAGTTCACGGTTGAAACGGAGGACTTTACACTTCCGATTCCGGAACGCGCAGGATATCAGTTTATCGGATGGACCGGCAGTAACTTATCAGAGCCGCAGATGACCGTGACGATCGAGAAGGGAAGTATTGGCTATCCATATTACATGGCAAACTGGGTTCAGGTAGCGACACCGGTACCAACGCAGGCACCGACAGCGGCACCGACCGAAGAGCCGACAAAGGCACCGACGGCAGAGCCAACGAAGAAGCCGACCACGGCACCGACAAAGGCACCGACGGCAGCACCAACGAAGATGCCAACCACAGCACCGACGGCAGCACCAACGAAGATGCCGACCACAGTACCGACAAAGGCACCGACGAAAACGCCGACGGCAGCACCAACGAAGATGCCGACAACAGCACCAACGAAGGCACCAACGAAAACGCCGACTGCAGCGCCGACGAAGACGCCGACAACAGCACCAACGAAGGCACCGACCACAGAGCCAACGAAGGCACCGACCGAAGAGCCAACAAAGACACCGACCACAGAGCCAACGATAGCACCAACGGCAGAGCCGACGAAAACGCCGACACCGGTACCGGCACCAACGCCGGAGCCGACGGCAGCACCGACAGAAACACCAGCACCGACTATCACCCCGGCACCGGAACCGGATCCAACGCCAATACCAACGGTTACACCAACGCCAGCACCGGATCCAACACCGATACCGACGGTGAAGCCAACGGCAACTCCAACTGTGGCACCGACAGTGAAACCGACAGCAACGCCAACGGTAAAGCCAACGGTGAAACCGACAGCAACGCCAACGGTAAAGCCGACAGTGAAACCGACAGCAACGCCAACGGTAAAGCCGACAGTGAAACCGACAGCAGCGCCAACGGTAAAGCCGACAGTGAAACCGACAGCAACGCCAACAGTGAAGCCAACAGTGAAACCGACAGCAGCGCCAACGGTAAAGCCGACCGTGAAACCGACAGCAACGCCAACAGTGAAGCCAACAGTGAAACCGACAGCAACACCAACAGTGAAACCGACAGCAACACCGACCGTGAAACCGACAGCAACACCGACGGTGAAGCCGACAGTGAAACCGACAGCAACACCGACGGTGAAGCCGACCGTGACTCCGACTGTCACACCGGCACCTGTAAAATCACCAATTCTCAAGGTTGGTAAGTATTCTCTGTATCTTGGAATGACACTTGCACAGGTCAATGAAGTGATGGTAGTTGGAACAGTTGATGAGGGCTTATCTCCACAGGGCAACCAGTCCTATGTTTACAATCCGGGCGGAGATTATTCCTGCCTGATTGAAGTACAGATCCGTGATGATAAGGTGGTTGAAATGTCCACAATCTCCAAGAATTTTAGTTACGGAGATATCCTGACATCCGGCGACAGTTTTAGTACATTGACATCGAATGGTTTCCGGTCTATGAGTACTTATCAGTACACGATCTACAGCCAGACAACAGATGATGCATATGTCAATGTAATGACAGATAAACAGAGAGATAAGAAGGCATACGGTGTTCAGATCTTTGATAAGGGACTTGGTTCGATGGATTCACTTTTGTATCCAAAGAATTGCACCTATTCTGATGCAGTTAATAAATACCAGGCAAGACTTTCCGCATTGTATCTGAATGCATACCGTGCTTATCATGGAATCGAAAGCCTTCTGAATTTAGGAGACAATGAGACCGCTCAGTCGCACAGCGAATATATGGCAAAGGTCAACAGTGATGTGATGGATGAGGGTTCTGAAAGCTGGAAGGATCGTTTTAATGACGCATATGGTGATCCATTGTGCAAATCAGAGTATGTATCTTATGGAAGTCCGGATGCATTTTCGGCAGTCACCTATGCGGTCTCCGAACAGGGATCCACAACGAAGTTCTATCAGTATATATTGATGGAAGAAGTGACGAATAAAAATGGAGACACCTTCTATATTCCGGATGATTATGAGTTGTATATCTCCTGTGGTTTTGCCAACACGACAAGTGGAAGCAAGCTGACATTTACAGCATTTGATTTTTACGGATTATAGGATTATTATTTGACTGGGGGAGCAATTCCCCAGTCAATTTTAAATGAGCGGCTGACGCCGTGATCACAGAATGACAGATATCAGGAGGCATCTATGGGAAAAGAAGTAAAAACAAACGCAATGCGCATACTGGACCGCCAGAAGATTCCGTATCAGTTAAATACCTACGAATGCGGGGAGTTTATTGACGGAGTCACAATTGCGGACCAGCTTGGACAGAGCTATGACATGTCCTTTAAAACATTAGTAATGATCGGGAAGAGCAGGCAGTATTATGTGTTTGCTCTTCCCGTGGATAAAGAAGTTGATATGAAGAAAGCGGCAAAAGCCGTAGGCGAGAAAAGCGTGGAAATGCTGCCGGTTAAAGATATCAACAAGGTGACCGGTTACATCCGCGGCGGCTGTACACCGATCGGCATGAAGAAGCAGTTTCCTACTGTGATTGATGAGAGTGCGGCAGATCCGCCGGAAATGATCGTCAGCGGCGGCAGACTGGGAGAACAGATTATGCTGAAGCCGGAGGATCTTCTGAAGGTGACTGGAGGAAAATTTGCCGATATCATTCGCAAAGAGCAGGAGTAAAACGTATACAGAAAGGGGAAGAGAATGAGAAAACGTAAATGGAAACAGGGCGTTGCCGTTTTAACGGCAGCAGCATTGGTAGTGACAGGCATTACCGTTCCGGGCAGCGCCGGAGCGAAAGCGAAGATCAGGCTGAATAAGAAGAAAGTAACGATCAAGGTCGGAGGAAAGGTGATACTTAAACTTAAGAACGCAAAGAAAAAAGTCACCTGGAAATCCTCCAAAAAGAAGGTGGCATCCGTATCAGCAAAGGGAATTGTCCGTGGAAAGAGTGCGGGAACTGCGAAGATCACGGCAAAGTCTAATAAAAAGAGCTATACCTGTACGGTGATCGTGAAGGAGAAGCGGGATAGCTTTGTAGAACCGGATGAAACAGAAATGCCGGGAACAACAACAGTGCCGACTGCAAAGCCAACGGGCGAACCAACGAAGACACCGGTAAATCCGACAAGTAACCCGACAAAAGTGCCGGCAAGCGAGGCACCGGTAGATCCGACAAGTAACCCGACAAAAGCGCCGACTGCAAAGCCGACCGATGTGCCGACGACAAAGCCAACGGGCGAACCAACGAAGGCACCGGTAGATCCGACCCCGGAACCAACGACAGCCCCAACGGCAGCCCCTTCCGGCAATACATTAACGATTGGTAAGTACTCTCTTTCGATCGGAATGTCATTTCAGGATGCGCAGAATATTCTGGGGAGCAAATGTGTGGATGAAGGCATTTCACCACAGGGATACGCTTCGTATATATACAATCCGGGCAATGATTACTCCTGTCTCGTGGAGTTTCAGATCAGGGATGGAAAGCTCGTCGAGTTATCCACGATCTCGAAGAATTTTAACTACGGAGGCATTGCTGCAGCCGGCAACAGCATTGCTACACTGAAAGCGAACGGTTTTACAGCGGTAGAAACCTACAAGTACACGATATATTCAAAGACAAGTGATCAGGAATATATCAATGTCATGACGGATACCCAGAGAGGTGGTGCGGTATACGGTGTACAGATCTTTGATAAGAGTCTGGGATCGATGGACACGCTTCTTTATCCGAAGAACTGCAAATATTTCGATGACATTAACAAGTATCAGGCGCGTCTTACGGCACTGTATCTGAATGCATATCGTGCATACCACGGTGCAGGGCTGATGCAGATCACAGACAATGGTGTGGCACAGGCTCACAGCGAATATATGGCAGGCAAGAACAGTGATGTGATGGACGAAGGTTCCGTAAGTTGGAAGACGCGGTTTGATCAGAATTACAACGATGGAGAGAAGCTCTTCCTGAAGACCGAGTATGTTTCATACGGCAGTCCGGATGCGTTTTCTGCAGTAACCTATGCGATTGCGGAGCGGGATTCTACCACCAATTTCTATAAGTATATATTGATGGAAGAATATGAGGATGAAGCGGTTGATTTCTGCATCGAGTGTGGGTTCGCCAATACGGCAAGCGGAAGTAAGCTGACATTTTCGGCATTTGATTTTTATGCATATTAGGATTCAAGACAGCATCGCATAAAGTAGAAGCCGTGCTGCTTTGAACGGGGTAAGAAAGGAACAGATTATGAGAAAAATAAAATGGAAACAGGGCGTTGCAGTGTTGGCAGCAATCTCGCTGCTCATTACAGGAACGATGGTTCCGGGAGGTGCCAGCGCCAAAGGCAAAATTAAACTCAACAAGAAAAAGGTGACTATTAAGGTCGGGCAGAAGGTAAAGCTGAAGCTCAAAAACACAAAAAAGAAGAAAGTAACCTGGAAGTCCTCTAAGAAGAAAGTGGCTTCCGTGACGAAAAAGGGTGTCGTAAAAGGTAAGAAAAAGGGAACGGCAAAGATCACGGCAAAGTGCGGTAAGAAGAGATATGTCTGCAAGGTGACGGTCAAAGCGCGTGGTGAGTATCAGGAAAGTATTTATGAAACTGCCAGACCGGGCAGTACACAGGCACCGGGAGCGTCCGCAAAGCCAAGCAGCAAGCCGTCCGTTTCCCCGAGTGCAAAGCCGGGACAGAACGCAACCACCACATCGAACCATGTAAAGCCGACAACGGCAGCCGAGAATACGCTTGCTATTGGCAAATTCAACATTACACTCGGAATGACGAGTGCAGAGGTTGAAAAGGTAATGGGCGCAGCACCGGATAAGACAGGAAAGTCCCCGCAGGGAAACAGCACCTATATTTATAACCCGTCCGGCGATTATACCAACTATGTGGAAATACAGTTCCGGTCCGATAAGGTTGTGGGAATGACTACGATCTCCGCATATTTCTGCTATGCAGATCTTGTTTCTTCGCAGGACAGTGCAGATGTTCTGAAGGGACGCGGCTTCAGCGATATGTCCCGTTTCGATTACGAAGCCGGCTATCAGTATGATAAAGGCAGTGCTTACGTCAATGCATTTGTCGACCATCAGGGAAAGGGCGGTGTTTACGGCGTTCAGATCTTCGACAAGACGCTCAACTCCAAGCTCGATAACCTGATCATACCGAAGAACTGCAGCTATGATGACGCGGTCATGACAGCCATGCAGTTTGAAATGCGTGATTTTGTCAACGCCTTCCGTGTTTTCAAAGGCAAGGAGGCAATGACGGACAGTACCTCCGGCAGTGCACAGCGCCATGCGCTGGAAATGGCATCCACAGGTAAAACCCAGCAGAGCAGCTCTGACGGAACAACCTGGAAGGATCGTTTCAAACAGGATTACGGTGATTATTATATGGCAACGGAATTTGTGGCAGACAGCTGTGTCGATGCATTCAGCTTTGCGGTATATGCTGCGGATACCACAAAGAATATCTCATCCGGTTCCACCTCTACAATCTATCAGTATATGATCAAGGATCAGGATGCCAACGGAGAGGCAGTCTCCTTCAATATTGACTGCGGCTTTGCTTACAACACCGGCAATAAGCTGATCACATTCGGTGTGATCAATCTGTACTGCATGTAATCGCTATGGCGTGGTTCAAGAAAGCTTAAGAGAAAGGAAAGTAAGATCATCATGGGAAAAGCACATGCGGAGGGGCTGAAACGCCAGACAGACAATAAATTTCTCAATATGTACGAGATCGATGCGGTCCGCAGGGACGGGGTTCATTTTCCGTATTATATTGCCACCAGGCGGGAGTCCGGAGATCTGATGTATGAGACCGGAACGCTTCGGGCGGACGGTGTCGTTATTTATCCGGTATACCGTCCGGATCCGGGCAAGCTGGTGGTGATCCGTCAGTTCCGCTACCCGGTCAACGGCTATATATATGAAGTTCCGGCGGGGCTTGTGGATGCGGGAGAGGATCCTGCGGAGGCGGCTGTTCGTGAGATGAAGGAAGAGACCGGACTGGACTTTACGCTTTACCGGGAGGGAAGTGATGCTCTGATGCGTCCGTTTGTACAGAGCCAGGGAATGTCTGACGAGTGCGATGTGACGGTGTTTGGATATGCGGATGGTGTTCTGAACCCGGGAGCGCAGGAGGCGACTGAGGATATCGAGGTCTTTCTGGCAGACAAAGACGAGATAAGGCGGATTCTCAGGGAGGAGCTGGTGTCTCTGCGTGCCGCGTACCTGTTTATGATGTTTTTAAACAGCAGCCCGGAGGATCCGTTCGCGTTTTTACATATATAATATAGAAACGTATCGTGGATTTGCTGTACGAAAATGTTTACTAAAACCGGGATTTTATGATATTTTACTGATTTCATGCCGAAAATAAACAACAGCGGCAAAATGACGTCGGGATTTTGTGGGAAAAGACGAGAAAAAAATATTTTTTTCGTCTTTTCCTATTCTTTTTTTACAAAAAAAGCCCATATAATGTGGTGTTGGACACACTTCCATCACAAAATGTAGTCAAATATGACAAACAAAATAAAAAAATTAAAAAAATACTTGTATAATTTGCCAACATGTGTTATATTGGTCTTACGGAAAAAAGTTGAGGGAACGTTCCTAAACAACGTAATCATTTTCGTAAAGATGGTTACATTTCAAAATGGTGATACCATGATATTTCTGCTGTGGGTGCAGCATAAATATAAAGCAAACAATTTAATTTAGAGGAGGCTTTTTATGAGAAAGAAAGTATTGAGTGTACTTCTGTGTACAGCAATGGCTGCAACAATGTTAACAGGTTGTGGCGGATCATCAGATGACACAACAAAGGACAAAGCAACAAGTGGTGCAACAAGCGGAGCAACATCTGAGAAGGCTTCTAAGGCTGAAGTTTCCGACGGTGGTAAGGTTCTTAACATCCGTGTTTGGAACGAGGAGTTCAGAGATCGTGTCATTGCTCACTATCCAGGATATAAGAAGACTGGTAAGTGGACAGGTCAGATCGGCGATGTTAAGGTTAAATGGACTCAGGTAGCTAACGATGACAACGCTTATCAGCAGGCACTGGATCAGGCACTTCTGAACCAGGCAGATGCTAAGGCGGATGATAAGGTTGATATGTTCCTCGTTGAGGCTGATTACGCACTGAAGTATGTTAACTCTGATTACACTGTAGACGTTGTTAATGATCTTGGTGTTTCTGAGGATTCACTTTCAAATCAGTACAAGTACACACAGGATATCGTAAGAGATTCTAAGGGAGCTCTTAAGGGATCTTCATGGCAGGCTTGTCCGGCTGGTATGATCTACCGTCGTGACATCGCTAAGAAGGTATTCGGTACAGACGATCCTGATAAGATTCAGGAGATCTTCTCTGACTGGGATGCATTCAAGGATGCAGCAGCTAAGCTGAAAGACAAAGGATATCTTGCAACAGCATCTGTAAACGATGCATACCGTGTATTCTCTAACAACGTAACATCTAAGTGGGTAGAGGATGGCAAGATCAACATCGATGAGAACATCAAGACATGGGTTGACATGTCTAAGGAAATGGTTGATAACAAAGAGACATCTACATATGAGCTGTGGTCTTCTGACTGGAGCAAGGGCTTCATGAAGAACGGTAACGTATTCGCTTACTTCGGACCAGCTTGGTTCTTCAACTTCTCTATGAACGCTGCTAAGGACGGTTCCGTTGGTAAGGACGGCGGCTGGGCTCTCTGCAAGGGACCTCAGAGCTTCTATTGGGGTGGTACATGGATCTGTGGTGCTAATGGCACAGATAATTCATCACTTGTTAAGGACATCATTGAGAAGATGACAACAGATGAGTCTATCATGACTGATATCGTTAAGAAGGATAATGATTTCGCTAACAACAAGGCTGCAATGGATAAGCTTTCTAAGGATAAGAGCTTCAAGAATTCTATCCTTGGCGGACAGAATCCACTTCCAATCTTCTGTGATGGTATTGAGAGCATCGACCTCAGCAACCTGTCATCTTATGATCAGGGATGTAACGAGGAATTCCAGAACGCTATGAAGGATTACTTCGATGGCAATGCTGACTACGATTCAGCTCTGGAGCAGTTCTATCAGGCAGTTGAGACTAAGTACCCTGAGCTGACACACTAATCACACAGGCGTACATAGTGTAACATGAATCTGGATGTGCCTGCTTACGGATGTAGGCAGGCACATTTTATACCTAAAAAAGGGGAGAAAAAGAAATGAGCACATCTCCAAAGAGACGAGGAAAAGTTGAAAAACACAATAAATGGGGATATATTTTCTTAATTCCATTCGTTGTTGTTTATGTTATTTTCCAGTTGATTCCTTTGATCAGTACCATCTATAACAGTTTTTATGAGAACTACCGTTCCGGACTGATTCAGGTCGGACCGAACTTCGTGGGATTGGATAACTACAAGGAATTATTTGCTGGAGGATACTTCTGGTTGTATTTAAGAAATACCCTGATCATGTGGGTACTCGGATTTGTTCCACAGATCATCGTATCATTGATTCTGGGTGCATGGTTCTCCGATATGCGATTGAACCTGAAATGCTCCCGCTTCTTTAAGACAGTTATCTATCTGCCAAACTTGATCATGGCATCCGCATTCTCAATGCTGTTCTTCGCATTGTTTGCAGATACCGGTCCGGTAAATGCAATGCTTCAGAATGTCGGTGTGATCAGCGAAGCATACAGCTTCTTATCACACAAATGGAGCGCAAGAGGACTTGTTGCATTAATGAACTTCCTGATGTGGTTTGGTAATACAACAATCCTGTTGATGGCAGGTATGATGGGTATCGATCCATCACTGTTTGAGGCTGCCGAGGTGGATGGAGCAACATCTACCCAGGTATTCTGGCAGATTACCATGCCACTGTTAAGACCGATTATGGTTTACGTTTTAGTTACTTCCTTGATTGGTGGTTTGCAGATGTTCGATGTTCCGCAGATCTTGACAAACGGAACCGGTCAGCCAACACAGACCACAATGACACTGATCATGTACTTGAATAAACACCTGTTCAGTAAGAACTACGGTATGGGTGGTGCGTTGTCCGTTGTAATGTTTATTATCACGGGTATCCTGAGCTTGATCGTGTTCAAGGCATTTGCACAGAAAAAGGAGGCGTAACGATGGCGAATTCAAGAACACCAAGTGATGAGATTACAAAAGAGGGATTTGGCATTCATGCGCGTCGTGCGATCGCATACATCTTTCTGATTCTTATTACGATCCTTTGTTTATTCTGGTTCTATGTACTTTTTGTAAATGCGACCAGAACACATAGTGAGATTCAGTTAGGATTCCATGCTCTGCCGGGAACAAACTTCCTGAAGAACTTTGATAACACGATTATTCATGGTTCCCAGCCGGTTTGGAACGGTTTGGTCAACAGTGTGGTTATCGCTGCATTCAGTGCCTTATTGACTACATATTTTTCGACAATGACAGCGTATGCACTTCATGTGTATACCTTTAAGTTAAAGAAGTTTATGCATACCTTCATCCTGATGATCATGATGATCCCTACTCAGGTTACCGCTCTTGGTTTCCTGCAGTTAGTGACAAAGATGGGGTTGATGAACAGCTTTATTCCATTGATCGTACCGGCTGTGGCTTCACCGGTAACTTATTTCTACATGAAGCAGTATATGGAATCTTCACTGCCGATTGAGATCATTGAGGCATCCCGTATTGATGGTGCCGGAGAGTTCCGTACCTTCAATCAGATGATCCTTCCTATTATGAAGCCGGCAATTGCAGTACAGGCAATCTTCGCATTTGTAACAAGCTGGAATAACTACTTCATTCCGTCATTGATCTTGACGGATGACAAGAAAAAGACACTTCCGGTTTTGATCGCGAACTTGCGTAGTGCAGACTTTTTGAAGTTTGATATGGGTCAGGTTTACATGATGATCGCGTTTTCTATATTCCCGGTTATCATCGTATATCTGATACTTTCAAAACATATTGTACAGGGTGTTGCATTGGGAAGCGTAAAGGGCTGATGCCCTCTTTGCCCCGGGTAGCGATACCCGGCAGGACCTAATCGTACAATGATCCTCTCTTTCTCATTGTATATGGGGCTGTCTGACAGGGAAACCTGCTGGGCAGCCCTTTTGGGTTGCTCAAAAATAAGTTGTGTGGTATTCTAAACAAGAGTATGTGGCTGGCACAAAAGGGGAAGCCGGTCATTGGAGAAGACATGATAACAGTAATTGGAGGTAATTATGAGACATATTTGGAGAAAGGGACTGGCACTGGCTCTGATTTTATGCGTATCGGTTAGTGGTGTTGGATGCTCCGGGAATAAAAAGGATCAAAAGGACAAGCCGGCAGCGACGGAGGATGCAACTTCGGAGAAGGCAACGCCGGTGCCAAAGGTGGAAGCGGGAGGCAAGGGAAAGGACAAGTCGGATGTTCCTCTTGTGGTTGCCTGCAATAAGCTTGATAAGAAATTTAATCCATTTACCGCGGAGACAGATGACGACAGGACAGCCGTTGATATGACACAGCTTCGTCTGCTGACATTTGACCGGGAGGGTGCTGTTGTAAAGCATGCGATCAAGGGAGAGAAGCGTCGCTTCAATGGCGAGACCTTCAGTTATGAGGGACCTGCTAATCTTAAGGTGAAGCGGGATCGAGAGAAGGATACAACCTCTTATATTATAAAGCTGCGAAAGGATCTGACCTTCAGCGATGAAACACCGGTTACAATTGATGATGTCATCTTTTCTATGTACGCTTTTGCGGACAGCAGCTATCAGGGAGAGGAGACCTTTGGAAGCCTGCCGATCCTCGGTTTACAGAAGTATCGCAAGTCGGCTTCTGCACTTGATATTTCCGGTATTGAGAAGATGACCGATTACAAAGTAAAGGTGACGGTCAGGGGCTATGACAGAGACGCATATCAGGCGTTGAATATCCCGATATGCTCCCTGAATTTCTATGGAGACAGACACATTTTTAATGTTCTGGCAGGCAGCTTTGGGTTTAAGAAAGGTGATCTGTCCGGTCTGACCAAGAAGAAAAATGCACCGTTTGGAGCCGGTGCTTTTCGGTTTATCAAGTACGAGAAGGGAATCGTGTATTACGAAGCCAACGAGAAATATTACCGTGGATGTCCGCAGACTGCATTTATCCAGCTTAAGGAGATTGGGAACATGTCCGATGTGCGTAAGCTGGAAGCATTGGAGAACGGGGATTTTGACGTCGTGACCATGCAGGCAACGAATCAGGCGATGGATCTGATCACTGACGCAAACTCCAGCGGGAAGCTGACAGGGCGTATTTATGGAGGCAAGTTGTTGGACGGCGATTATTATCATTATATTGGTATGAATGCGGATCAGGTTTGTGTGGATGACAAGCCGGACAGCACCCGTTCCAAGAATATGAGAAAAGCCTTTTCTATTTTGTTTAGCTGTAACAGAAGCAATATGATCGAGCTGAGTCAGAAGGGAGCAGCGCAGATTGATTATCCTGCCTCTCAGATATCCTGGTCCGTGCCGCAGCCGGAGGATGAGGAATATAAACAGGCATACAGTGAGGATGTGGGTGGCAATGGCATCTACAACAGTAATATGAGCGTGGAAGAGCGGGAAGCTGCAGCTTGCAAAGCGGCACTCGGCTATCTCAGGAAAGCCGGGTTTAAGACGAAAAGCGGAAAGATTACTGCATTTCCGGAGAACACAGGAAAGAAATATACGATCTATATTCCTGATGACACGCAGGAACAAGGAATGCTCACGATTGCAAGAAATGCACAGAAGCTGTTCAAACAGATCGGCATTAAGCTGGTATTAAAGGAACACTGCAGTCTTGCAAGGCTGACAAAGCATCTGAAGCAGGGGAAAGCGCAGATATGGTGCGGAAAGGAGGAGACATCTGTTTCCGGAGACATGTACCGCATGTATCACAGTCGTCAAAAGAAGAATAAAACGGCAGGAAGCCGCAATTATTTGCATATTAAGGACAGTGATCTGGATGAGTATATTGAGGAAGGGATGGATACTGTTCCGCTGAAGAAAAGCATTGATCTATATGCGCAGAGCTATAATAAGATTTTGGATTGGGCAGTGGTTGTTCCGGTATATCAGGAGCGCAATCTGACGGTGTTTAGCACAGCCAGAGTGAATCTGGAAACGGTCGATCAGAACATCACACCATATTATGATTGGACGCAGGATATTCAGATTGTGGAGATGAAATAATCATTTTAATACAAAAGCAAAATTAAAATCGCCAGTTTCGGTATTTACCGGAGCCGGCGATTTTGCGGTTCTAAGAAAATATAATTTTGCGGCTTATCAAAGCAGATAGCCGTAAACCGTAATTTTGCAGTCTACGAAAGCAGATAGCAGTAAAGCGTAATTTTAAGGCTTATGAAAGCAGATAGCCGTAAACCATAATGAAGTGGCACAGACTTCCGCCCATCACGAACAGATGGAAGATCTCATGTCCGCCGAAGCCCGGATGAAGCTTATTGAATACCGGGAGCTTCAGGGCGTAGATCACGCCGCCGATCGTGTAGATGACACCACCGGCAAAAAGCCAGGTAAATGCCTGCGGACTCATGAAATGATAAATGCTGCGGATCGCGAAGATGCAGAGCCAGCCCATGGCAATGTAGATGGTGGAATTGAGCCATTTCGGGGAATCTACCCAGCAGATCGTCAGAAACAGTCCGGCAAATGCAAGACACCAGACGACAGCGCACAGAGGAGTGCCGGTTCGTGCAGGAAGCACAAGCATGCAGACCGGAGTATAGCTTCCGGCAATCAGAAAATAGATCATGATGTGATCCAGCTTCTTGAGCAGAAGAGTTGCCTTGTCATTTGTGATGATCGCATGGTAAAAGGTGCTGGCACCGTACAAAAGGATCATGCTCAAAATAAAAAGCGAGCTGGCGATCACTGCTTTGGCATTTCCGGTGAAAACCGCCTTTTCTAATAAGAAAGGAGCCGCAGAGATTGCAGCGATCATTCCGATAAAATGCGTGATCGCACTTGCCGGATCCTTCAAACGGAAAGCGGTGTGTGTAACTGCCGTGGAATGTGAAATTACCGGTTTCCCGGAGTATGTTTGTGAATTTGTCATGGTTGTCATAGAAATCTCTCCCTTCCAGGCTGGTTTATACCGGTACAACAAGTCGGCTTCTGACGATTGTATTTGCCTGACGAGCATTGTACAGGAGTATCATACAGCGGATATTTCATAATATGTGGTAACGAAAATAAATGCATGTAGTATTGTTGTGCCTGTAGAAGTTGACGGCAAGGAAGAAGAATGGCTTGTTAACTTTAAGAATGAAACACACAACCATCCTACAGAAATTGAACCATTTGGTGGTGCTGCAACATGTT
>ERZ780223.2138-NODE-2138-length-17361-cov-7.916098_pt1 | contig 17361 bp, 19 predicted proteins | sample MGYA00511016_ERZ780223 | MGnify/ENA primary metagenome ERZ780223 (study PRJEB29588, sample SAMEA2159032) | human gut metagenome | biome: human gut; feature: human-associated habitat; material: faeces | place: Denmark | collected 2008/2010 ... | reverse complement strand
GAGAGCCTTTCCGTAAACAGTCAGATCGGTCGCGCCTGCCGGCGCGGCTGCTACCGCGCAGATGAGCGCCGCACCGTTTACATCCATGGCCGATATGATCTCGGCGGCGGTGTAAACATGCATGTTGCCCCGAAGCCGCAGCTCCTGCGTCAGCGCATGCATCAGCTTTGTCGCGTCGCGCTCCTCGTCGCCCGCGCCGAGGATAAGCTCCGAGGCACTGCCGGAGGATACGGCATACACGGGTATGCTCAGCCGAAACGCCGTGTCGCGCTCGATGCAGTCGAAAAACCGAGCCGTGTCCGTGTTCAGGACGTCCGCGCCGAGTATGAAATACGCCGTGTGGCCGAAAAACAGCTGAAGTCCGCCGCTGTAGTGCTGAAGCCTGTCCTGCGCTTCGGTCAGCGAGGCAGCGCTCACGCTCAGGCGCTCGGGCTTTTTGCTGCCGTCCTCGCTGTCTGCGCCGGAGCTTCCCTCGGCGGAGACGGAGACGGTCACGCCGCCGTCGGGCATGGCGTCGAAGCCCAGTGTCTGCACGATCATAAGCTCGGCAATGTCGCGATAGTTTGAGTAAATGCTGCCGCCCGAGCAGCCCGTGGATAAAACGGCAACGCCGAGCGCGCACAGAAGCGCAATGAGCTTTCTCATGCCTGCCTCCTTCTGTCGGGCGTGTTCAGCTCCGGCTCGCGCATTTTCTCCTCGGGAAGCGGCCGCCGAAGAAACGTCCGGCTGAGATTTTTTCTGCGTCCGCCCGACCACGGCGCCGTGTAGTTGCGGCCGAAGGAATCGATCGTGCACAGATACCACACGAAAAGGCACAGCGATATAACAACGCCGAACAGGCCGGCGGCGATCGCCGCGATGACCAGCGCAAAGCGGCATATCCTGAGCGCCGCGCCGAGATCCTGGCTCGGCTGCGCGTAGCCTGCTATGCCGGCCGTGGCGACGACGATCACGGCGATCGGCGATATGACCTTTGCCTCGACCGCCGACTGGCCGACGATTAGCGCGCCGATGATGCTTACCGTGTCACCTATCGGGTCGGGCAGACGAAGTCCGGCCTCCTGCAAAAGCTCAAAGGCAATGAGCATGCCGATAAGCTCCAGCGCCGTCGAAAACGGAACGTCCTGCTTCGACGCAATGACCGAGAGCAGAAGCTGCGTCGGGATCATCTCCTGATGATACATGGCGATGGCCGCGTAAAACGCCGGAAGCGCCAGCGCAAGGATCACAGCGGCCCAGCGGATGACGCTCAGCGCCGATGAAACGACGTAGTTCTGGCTGTCCTCCTGTGGAACGCGCAGAAATTCCGGGAACGATACCGGAACGAGAAACGCTATCGGTATGCCGTCGATGATAAGCCCGACGCGCCCGTTGAGAAGCTGCCGCGCGAAGCGGTCGGGGCGCTCGGTGTGCACGAGCTGCGGAAACATCGAGCGCGGCCGGTCGGCGATGTATTCCTCGATAACGCCGGTCGAGAGCGCGCCGTCTACATTTATATTATCAATTCTCCGCCTAAGCTCGGAAACGACCGAGGGGTCGGCAACTCCGTCAACGTAGAGTATCGCCGCCCGCGTCATGCTCTTGCGGCCGATGACGGTGCTTTTGATCTTAAGAGCGGGATTGGCGATGCGCTTTCGGACAAGCGCGGTGTCGGTGCGAAGGGTCTCGGTGAAGCTGTCCTTGCCGCCCTTGAGCGATTTCTCCATCGTCGGCTCGCTGATGCCGCGCTGTATCTGCTGCGATCTCAGCTCAAAGCACACCGCGCACCGTTCGTCCTCGAATACGACCGCGCAGCAGCCCTGCGTGATATCGCCGACGATATCGTCAAGGCTCGTGCGCAGCTGCGCCTGCGCGCTGTACACCGCGCCGTCGAGCAGCCGCTGAGCGGATATCGCAACTCCCGAGCGCAAAAGCTCGGTAAGCGGCCGCAGAACATCCTTTGAGATGTCGCCGCCGGCCGCAACTCCGTCAAGCCAGCAGACAAAAAGCAGCCTGTCGCCGGCAAGTCCGGGGCGTATCTCGCGCGACTGAAAATCCGAGCAGCCGTCGAAAATATCCTCGAGCGTTTTCCTGCCGACTGCTCCTTCGCAGATGTCAAGTATTTTGTGCGAAAAAGATAGAATAAATTTTTGAGCGTTCACGCCGCCCGGTCAAACGCTATCTTGAAAGCCTCCGCCGAGGACATAAAGCCGAGGATTTCTCTCGGGTAATCATTGAGCCACGTCTCGACGCGCTTAACCTCCGCCGCCGTCACCTTGTCGAAGTCCGTCCCTTTCGGGAACTGCCGCCGTATCATGCGGTTAATATTCTCGTTCGTGCCGCGCTCACAAGAGCTATACGCATGGCAGTAATAGACCGTCGTCCGCTTTGCATCCTTGCGGCGGGCGCTCCGCTCGATGCCGTCAGCATCCGCGAACTCGGAGCCGTTGTCTACGGTTATTGTTTTGAAAATCTCATAGAACGCCGCGCCGTAAATACGCTCGAGGCGGTCTAAAGCCGCGACGACCGTTTCGGCGCGCCCGTCCTTAATGCGGATAATGATTTCCCGCCGTGTGACGCGCTCGGAGAGGACGAGGAGGCGAGCTTTTGTCCGCTTCTTTCCGACGACGGTATCCATTTCCCAATGTCCCGGCTCTTGCCGCTCGTTGATATAATCCGGCCTCTGCTCGATGCTCGTCCCGCTCGAGGCGCGAGACTGCTTTTTCCGTATGGTCTTGTGCTTCTTCTTACGGTCGCCCTTTTCCGGGAGGTCTTGATTTGTGAGCGTGAGAAAAACGCCGTCCTCGACGTACTTGTAAATCGTCGCACGGCAAAAGGTAATTCCGAAGTGTTTATATTTTTCCTGCTTGAGTAGAGCGCACACCGCCGCCGGGGAGTAATCCTCGTTCCCGATTTTATCCTCGATAAACTGCGCGGCGGCGTGGTTTTTCCCAATCTTGAGCGGAGCTCCTTTCGCGGAGAGCCCCTCTTGATACCTCGCCTCGGCGATTTCCGGGCTATACCTCTCCTCGGTCGTATAATCGGAGTTTAGATGCTCATACGTCCCGCGCTTGAGCTCGCGGTAAACGGTGCTGATATGTACGCCCAGCTCCTCGGCGATTTCCTTTTTCGAGTGTCCATGCTTGAGCATTGTCTCGAGCTTGATACGGCTCGTCCAATTAAGTTGTTTATATGTCCGCTCTCCCATAGCGCGCCCTCCCTCAAGATATAGAAAAAGGGCGGGAAAGTCCCGCCCTCTCGTTACTGCGATAGAAAGTCCTCTATCGCCTTTTTGATAATCTGCGCTTGCGGTATGCCCTCGGCGGCGCATTTCTCCTTGAAAGCCGCCGCAAGCTCTTTCGGGACTCGTGCCGAAATAACGTCGTAGACCTTTTCGTTATATCGAGTCTTTACCGCCGTAGAGGTCTTAGTCTTTCTTTTTTCCTCTGCCATTCTTCCGCCTCCTTTTGGCGTTGATGAAAATAGAGATTGCGGATAGGGTAATGCTTACCCCGCACAAAACATAGATAACCGTTGTCATGGTCGTTTGACATTGAGCGCATTTCGTGTTATCCTTGGAGGGCAAGGGGGATTTCTCCCCCTGCCCTTTACTCGGTGAGCTTTTCTATCAGCAGTAGAATAGCAATCACGAGATTAAGGATTGCGGTAACAAGGTTTAAGTAGCTGTCCGGCTCTGCCTTGTTGCCGCGTTTCTTTTTTCGCTTGCTCAATGCGTTTACCTCCTTTCTGTCTATTATAATATCATACTGCTTGCAGTATGTCAAGCGTTATTTAGAAAAAGTGCAAAAAATATCCCCGGCACGGAGCCGGGGATTTACTCTATTCCGAGGAGCCAAAGGGCGGACACGCCGAGGACGCGGGCAAAGACGGGTATCTCGTAATCGGGAATAAACCGCGTCCCGATTTCGATACGGCTTATCGAGTCCCGCTCCATTGTTACGCCCTCGACCTGCACCCGCGCCGCGAGGTCGCTTTGTGAGAGCCGGAGCTTTAGCCGTGCCTCGCGGATGCGCTCGCCGCTTATATTCTTCTTTCCCTCAAAATCATATATCCGCAAGCTCTCGCCTCCCGTGTGTTAATAGTCTGCATTTTTCTTGACTTTAGCACATACGCAACGCATAATTGTGTTAAAGGTCAGCAGACCGAAAAAATAGGAGGGAGTTACTCATACCATGAAAAAGCTCAAGACTTGGCAAATAGTATTACTCGTTATTTTCTATCCCGTCGGTATCTGTGTATGGATATATCGGGCTATCAAACGAAGCCAGTTAAAGAAAGCTCGGGAGGCCGAGCAAGCCGCGCTATCCGACCGCCGGGAGGCCGAGCGAGCCGAACGCGAGAAATTCGAGGCCGTTCGTGCTCAAATCTCCCGCCACCGTAGCGAGCGCCGAGAGTGGCTCGACGCAAATTGCGACTATGTTTCTTTTAAGCTCGTCGGCGTGACATTCAATAACGACGACGGCGTAGGGCGCAATCGTCAAGATATTCTCCGTGAAATCGAGGAGGACGGCGAGCTCGATAATTTCTCCTATGATACATACGACTACGAGGGAAATACCGCCGTCGGCGTTTATTATAACGGCGAGCAAATCGGGAATATCGCGCAAACGGATTTGAAAAAGTTCCTTTCTCGTACCGTATGTGAGCTTGCAGATTTCGAGGTCGTTTCCGGCGAGTCTCGTCGCGGTATATGGGTCGGTTTCTATTTCAATAAATAACATTTGCACGGAGTTTTCCACCGCCGCGCAAAAAGAAAAAGCGGGCGAGGCCATAGAGCCCCGCCCGCTTTTTCTGCACGATTATACGTCGGAAAGATTGCCGAGAGCGCCCGCCGCCTCGAGTGCGCGGTAGATGATGCAAGCGACGGCCTCGCGGGTAATCGGCTGTTGCCATCCGAAATTACCGGCTCCGTCGCCGTTGAAAATGCCCTTGCGCTTGCAGTATTCCGCCGCCTCTTTCGCCCATGCGGAGGGCGTGTCGCCGGTATCGGCGCAAGAGGTCAGTTGCTTTCTTGCCTCGTTAATATCCATGTCGAAAACCTCCTCGTTTCCAGAGAGGCGAGCCTTAAATCTCGCCCATTGTTCATTTCCGCTCGTGCCGTAATAGGCGTTCATGTCGTCGCCCATCCACGGGCGCGGACACCATTTCCCCGTAACGTCGTAATGCCGGACGACGTTCTCGGCGGGGATATTGTATTTCTCCATGAGAGCCCGCGTAAACTCTACGAGATTATCGACGGTCTTTTCGGTGAAATACCAATCCCGAGCCGCCGCGCTCCCGGCGGTCGTCTTATCGAGCTTATACGGGCGTACTTCAATCCCGATGCTGTTCGCGTTCCTGCATCTCGGATGAACGTATCCGCCGGACGTGCCACAATGCCACGCGATATTATTGTCCTCGACGCATTGATAAACGATATTCCCCTCGTCTAAACAGTAATGCGCCGAGGCTTGCCTATCGGTTCCGGCGAAGTAGTTCGCCACCGCCGCCGCCGTGCCGAGCGAGCCGAAATAGTGGATAACGATATACTCGATTTTCCGTCCCGCTCCGGCGCGCGTGAAGTTCCGGGAAATAATCCGCTTCTCCACCGTCAGCATAAATTATTCCCCCTTGAGAGTCTTGTCTACCGCGTCGCTGATTTTCTGCGTCTGCGTTCCGAAATAGAACGCGATAACGACCGTATAGACCGTCATAAACTCTTGGCTCGTCTGCCCTGTAATGGCGAGGTACGCGAATACCCCGGAGAGCAAGAGCGTGACGAGGCTCTTTACGCTCAAGAGAGCGCCGAGCCGCTTTACGATGATTTCTTTCATTTTGCTACCTCCTTTAGCAATCTCGTTTTGTTGCCGTGTCGTATGTAATTCCGCCGGTCGTGTTCTCGGCCTTGCTCTTATTGAGCGAGAACGAGAGCACGGTAGCGGTCGCGGCCTGTAAAAAGGCGATAAGGGCGGTCAAATATGGGAGCGAGCCGGTGTAGTTGTTGGCTACGGAAATCCGGCAGAGGTCGAGCGTCGTCATGGTCGATTTGTAGTCGATATAGAGGACGGCATAAACGAGGAGCTTTGAAAAGGAGAGATACCCCTTTGCAAAGCTCCATACCTCGAGCGCCCATTTTTTGAACTTCCGCCGCCGCGCCGCGCCTTTGCGGGCGGACATTATCCGTCCTCCCGCACCTCGCGCCCCTCGAGCCTGTCGATACGATGATGTGCCGACTTTGCCGAGCTCTCCACCGCTGACATACGCTCCGCCATGCCGATATAGCGCGCGTCCTGTGCGTCCTGCTTGCGCTCGATACGGTCGATGCCGCCTTTAATGTACCCGATTTCGGTTAGCATCGTGCCGGAGGACTTGCCCTCCTCCTCGCTGTCCTTTTTCGAGTTCCTATGAAAAGCGGCATAGCTTAACACGCCGCCGAGGATAGTCCCGAGGACTCCTATAATCGCTCCTACATAGTCCATTCTTAACCTCCGTTATAATTCGTAATAATCGAGTTTAACGGTCTGCTTTCCCGGCAATATGGGACACCCCCGAACGTGGTAAATCTCCCCGTCAACGATAACGCCCTCGCCCTCCGCCTCCGTGCATACGACATAGAGGCCGGGAGCGTCAAGCCTCACCCACAAGAGAGACTCCCGCCGCGCTATGATTTCGCCGTCGAGCTCGACCGTGTAGACCGCCGCGCTCATTCGGCGACCTTTTTCCAGCCGTCGGGATACGCCTCGGGAGTCCATACGTTGTTATCGAGCAAGGACTCGTAAAGCACGTCGCCCCAATAACCGCGCTCACCCTTGGAGAACGCGAGCCCCGCCGTAATGGTCGCCGGGATAATCCTCGCGCCGTTTTTATAGAGCACGTCCTCCCACAAGCTCGGCGCGGCCTCCGGCGTGTTTTCCGCCGTGTCCCACAAGTCCACCGCCGCCCGCTTGAGCGCACCTTTCCAGTTGATACGAGTCCCGGACTTGACGAGCGCCCCGCCGCCGGTGAGCGCCGGATAAAGCTCGACGGCTGTCGAGCCGTCCTTATCGTCGAGCCCGGCTCCCGCCGCCTTTTCAATCATAGCGCGGAGCTCCCGCGCCCTCTGTACGGTAATCATTCCGCCGCACCCCCTAACAGAATATCGAGAACTTTATCATTCTCGGCAAGCATGAGCGTACCGCTCACGACTTCCACGGAGCCGACCGGCTCGATACCGAGGAGCCCGCCGTCGGCGAAAGCGTAAACGAAGTCCTCGAGATATGTCGTCGTCTCGCCTGTCTCCTCGTCCTTGCGGTCGATTGCCGTCTTGATGCAAAAGCCCCCGGCCTCCGCCTCGTCGCACGGGACATAGCACCCGTTTTCGTGTAGGCGGACATAGACAACGGTATCGGAGTAGCCGACGACCTTTCCGCCGCTTTTGATAGCATACATACGTTATCCCTCCATTTTCGGCAGCTCTCCGAGCCGCTTTTTATAAAACTCCTCGAGTTCCTGCGTGTTCATCGTGCGGAGGAGGTTTTTCCAATACAGATTTTCCGCCCCCGCCCATTTCTCCGGGTCGAAGTCCGACGCGCCCTCGTGCTTGCCGTAATAGTGATAGAGGCCGTCGAGCATCTTTTGACGATACGCGCCCTCCGGCGTGTTTGGTCTGAAATGCTCCCATCCGTTTTCAGACGTTGCGGCGCAAATCTTCCGCCCGTCAGCGGCAAAGAGAAAGCCGTCCCGCTCCGTTACGGTCGTACCGTATCGGAGGTTAAAGGCTCCGTCGATGCCCTCGGCCTTAAAACGCCGATAAACGACATATTCCATAGCTTACCCTCCCTTGAATAATTCACGATAGAGCCGCTCGACGCTCTGCTCCATGTGGTACGAGTGAAATCTTTTCATGTGTCCCCGCCATGATACGAGGGACGTTTCCACGTCCGCCGCCGTCATTCTGCCGGAGTCCACCCAACGCCGGAAAATGCGTAGCTTTTTCCTCATGTGCCGGATACCCTTGTACGTTGCCCGGCGGACGACTTTCCCGTTTGCACCATATCGAAAGCGCACCTTGACGAATGTAAAGCCGCGCGTGAGCTTGATAATCTGCGTCTTTTTCGGATTGAGGCGGATACCGTGCTCGGCGCATAGCCGCCGGAGCTCCCGGAGGCAAATCTCGAGCTTTTCCTTTGACTCGCTGATGATACACCCGTCGTCCATATAGCGAGCGTAATACTTCATGCCGAGCACGTCCTTGATATAGTGGTCTATCCTGTTCGGCAGGGCGAGCGCGGCAATCTGCGAGACTTGGCTCCCGAGGCCGAGCCCCACGTCGCCGAAGTTCTGAATAAAATATTTCGAGAGCGCGACGAGGCGGTCGTCGATGCCGCTCCGCTCGAACTCTCGAAAAACGGGCTCATGCTGTGCCGTATCGAAATACTTTGAAAAATCGAATACGAGGACGTAGCCCTCCCGCCCGTGTTTTCTGTAATGCTCCGCGAGAAAGTGCGTCACCCGGGATACGGCGAAATCGTACCCTTTGCCGCGCAAGCTCGCTCCGTTGTCGTAAATGAATGACCGGGAGAGCATCGGCACGAGGCAGTAATCGCACAAGTACCGTTGTACGACGCGCTCGGAGATATGAACGCTCCGAATATGCCTCGGCTTTCCCCGCTCCACAATATCGAACTCGTAAAAGCCCTTGGAGCGGTATCTCCCGGCTATCAATTCCTCGTGTGTCTTTGTGACGTTGGCAAGCGAGGCGGCTTTGTATCGCTGTGTGCTCGCTTTCCACCCAACGCCACGGACGGAGGCGCGGTAGCTCTCATAGAGCCGCTCGAATGAGAAAACCGTCTCGAAATCTCCGTACTCCCGGAGCGCGGCGGCTTTCTTTTTCATTCGTGCGGCCTTGCGACGCTGATACCGTGCCTCGCGTCGTTCTGCGCTGTTCATAAAATAAAAATACCTCGTACATTTCTTTCTCGGCGTGTTGTCTAAAATGCGTAACGGCGAGCCATGAAAGCGCGGAAAACACGCACTCCGCGCCCATGCAAGGAGCGTCCGGCTAACCGTATCGCGGTATATGTTTGTCCGGCGGCGCGAGGCCGTCAGAGAGGTTATATTCCCCTTTTATATAGGGACTGCTTTCGCTCCGTGAGGAGTTATTCGGTCTGCCCCATGTTGATATAAAATCCGGGCGCGAAGCCGAGGGAATAGTTCGCGTTGTTGTTGTTGACTGTCCCGTCGGTGTTCACATTCACGAAATTGTTGGAGTTGCTCGCATTCGGGGAACGGAGCCACCAATTAGCGGCGATGCGGAATATAACCTAATCACGCGGAGGATTAAGCTCGCGCCTTATCGCTCCGCTTGATTTTAGAGATTTGCGAGAGCTCGTCCGTAATGAGCTTTACCCACTCTTTGAGGACGTTCGGCGGTATCTTCTCATGGTTGACGGTCAGATACGCGAGGTCGAGCACGTCGAGCATCGAGTTATAATAACCCTGTGCCGTCTCGTAATACTCTTTCCGCCGCTGGATATTCCGGCGGCGTATCTCCTCAGTAGATTTCTCGTCAACGTAAATGAGGTTTGCCGTCTTTATCATGCGATAAGCCTCTCGCGCCGCGTTGTAGAGCGGCAAGGAAAAATAAAAGGTGTAGCTTTTCGGCAGGATGCGGACGCGGTTGTATGTGAATACATAAATCTCGCGGGCGAGGTTGATATACTCTGCCGGGCTTTCGCCGCGTCTCGATTTTGGTACGGACATTTTCTTTCCTCCTCGCCGACTATGCGCCCATTGAGGGCGCAAGTCTCGATTTCCGAATTATACGCAAAAGCCGGGCGCGAAGCCGAAGGAATAGTACGCGTCGCTGTAGTAGACTGTCCCGTCGGTGTACACAAACACGAAATAGTAGGAGTTGCTCGCAAGCGGGGAACGGAGCCACCAACGAGCGGCGGTACTCGTGCCGTTGTGCTTGTACTTGATTTTGCTATTCCCGGCGGAATAATAGGCGTACTGCGCTTGTTTGTTCTTCTCGTTCGTGTTTCCGTAGGAAATGCTACCGAAAACCTCGAACTCCGAGAGGAGGAAAAAGTAATCCGTTGTCGCCGTGACGTAGCTCGCCGTCGAGCCGCCGCCGTTTGCCGTATTGTCCGTGTACTTTGTAACGGACTTGAGGACGGCACGGAGCGCCGCCGGAATGACTGCAATAATCGTCCCGGAATAGCTCGAGAGGCTCGTCCCGCAAATGTTTGTACGCATTTGCGAGCTTTTCCATCCGCCGGAGTTGGTGTTGCTCGCGTTCATAACGAAATAGCCCGCACCCGGGGACGACCATCCGCTATCCGGGCCATATTGATTATCGCAGAAACACACGTCCGTACCGCCGGAGAGCGCGGTCTTTGCAAGCTGAAAATGGATGCGGTTTGCGCCCTCGACGCTTGCGTTATGGTTAAAGCCGATAATGAAAGCGTAGGTCGTGACATTCGAGAGTGAGAGCTTTCCGACCGTGCCGTTAAGCGTGACCGCCTTTCGGTCGCCGATGCTCCAATAGTTCGCGCCCTGTCCCGCGTCGGAAACGGACTTGATAACGCTCCACTCGTTATTGTTGAGCGTAGAGCTCACAAAAGAGAGCGTCAGCGAGTAGGAGGTCGTTGAGGAAACGACATTGACCGAGCCGCTCGTCGTCTGCCCGTTCTTTGTTGCCGTGACCGTGTACGCCCCCGTCTCCGTGACGGTGAAAACCGCTGTCCCGTTGCTCGTCTTTGTGGCGATTGTCGTCCCGCCCTTTTTCAGCGTGACGGATGCGCCGGAGTCTACGTTGACGGTAATCGTCGCGGAAAAGAACGTCAGCGCCACCGCGTAGCTATCGACGACGGAGACGTTTTTCGTGTCGGACGTTTGCCCGTTGAGCGTGGCCTTGACGCTCCATGTACCGGCCTCCGGCAAGGAGAGGACGCACGAGCCGCCCGCCGCCGTGCCGTTTACCGTTTTCGAGCCCTTTGTCGCTGTGACCGCCGCTCCGCTCGTAACGGATACCACGAGGGAGAGCTCGACTCCGGGCTTGCTGACTGCGTTTGTTCTACCAATCATTTTTAACTCACCGCCTTAATACAAGTAATGCTCTGCACCGTGATAGCCGCCGTCGGCTTTGTCGCGGCGTAGATTTTGACCGTCCCGCTCCCGGAGAGAGCGACCGGCGCAAAGTTTCCGCTCGCGGCCTCTGTCGCACCGAACACGACCTCGGGGACGTGGCTCGCCGTCACGCCGGGGCAGGCGATAGAGGCGGCATAGGGATACGCCGCGTATGTGCTGTCGCTCACCCATGCAGAGGCGGCGACGGACACGCCGGAGAAAATCTTTACCTCGGCGTATCCCGCGTGAGCGTGGGAGGCGTTGGCAAAGTCGCCCGGCTTTTTGCCGCTGTCGGTCAGATTGCCGGAGGAGTCGAGCCCGGCGAAATGTCCCGCCGTGGCGGAGCTCACCTTGTCCGCCTTGCCTGTGTGGGTATGACTCGCGGCGGCGAAGTCGCCCGGCTTTTTGCCGGAGTCGGTCGGATTGCCGCTTGCATCGAGCCCGGCAAAGTTGCCCGCCGTCGGGGAGGCGGCTTTCTCGGCCTTGCCCTCGTTGAGCTTCTTAATATTTTCCTGCATGGCGGTTTGGTCTGCCGCCGTGAAATATCGGGCGATAACGTCGCCCGCCGACCATGCCCGGGCGGTCGTGCCGTTCTGCGCTCGCGTGACGGTGAGCACGTTCCCGTTCTTTGCGGTCATAAGCACCGTTTCCGCCGTGGAGCCGTCCGCTCCAATCGTGAGCAAGTTCGGAGCCTCCGGCAGTACGGAGCCGTCAACGACGTTTACGGTCGTACCCGCCGCCGTCAGCGCGCCGGAGAGCGAAGTCTCCGGGGAGTTGGCTTGCGCCGGGTACATTGTCACTAATTCGGACATATTCTTTCCTCCTTTTAGTAGTCCCCGCCGCCGCGAGAATTACAGAATGTTTGAGCGAATACCGCGCCCACGATACGACTCATGTTATCGGGGAGTATCTCTATCGAGTGCCACGAGTTACGGCGTATCTTCCCGCTCGAGTCCGTGGCGAGATACTTCACAATGTCGATATTGCTATACGAGGACGGCGCAGGTATCTCTTTGCCGTCTACCTTGATAGTCGCTTTCGAGGCGCGTTGTCCCTCGTAGATGCCGAACTCGATAGCGTGGGTATGGTCTTTTACGGTGTGGGTATGGTCTTTCACCGTATGCGTGTGCGCCCTTACCGTGTGCGTGTGGTCGTAGACCTCGTGTGTATGTGCGGAAATCCTGTGCGTGTGCGACGGATGCGTATGCGCGCCCGACCAAATGAACGTCTCGTATCCGTCAACGGTTTTCCCGTCGCTGGTCGTTGCAAGGCGGGCGTGTTGAGAAATGCCGTGGTTATGCACGGCCTGTCCGTTCGTCTCGCTTGGGAGCACGTTCGAGGACTCGAGCGCCGTTCCGCCGGAGGTCTGCCCGCCGCCGGAGGAGGTCGTAGAGCCGCCGCCGGAGCTCGTTGTCTGCCCGCCGCCGGAGGAGGTCGTTTGTCCACCGCCGCCGCCGATAGCTTTCTCATACGCCCGGAACGCCTCGAACTCGATATTGAGGAGCATTTTGTTAATGCGCACCACCGAGTCGGAGATATAGAGTTGCAGTTTCGCCGGATGCGTTGCGTCGGCGTTATCCGAGAAATTATAGATTTGTTGGTTGGTCGCGCCCTGTGCGTATGTCTCGGAAATGAGGGCGCGGCTCTGCAAGTCGGAAATACTGCCCGCTATATCCTGCGTCTTGTTGGCAATCGTTACCGTGACATTTCCCGGGTCGCCCTCTGCATCCGCTTTCTCAACGCGGACGATGCGGGTACGGAGGTTAATTCCGTCGGCCTCGTCCACGACACGGACGATTTCGCCCGGGCGGAACTTTGAGAACTTGTCGCCGGTCAGCCGGTGGAGGTCGATAGCGCCGATTTCATAGCTCACATACGGCTCCTTGAGCCCGGCGAGTATCTGCTCGGCGTATGCCTTGAGGTTTTCCGCCACTTGATACCGCGAGTCTACGAGGATAGTCGAACACAAGCCGTAACGCTCGATGCTTAAAGCGTCCTCTACATAGGGAACGCCGCCGTTCACCGACTCTATCGTCAGTTGGTTTACACCCTCGCCGTATCCGAGCGCATAGACGCGGTTTGCGATACTGGTCGCGTCCGTCGTCTTTTTGATGTTCGTCATATTCTTTGCGTATCGGATTTCGCTTTTGAGCGCCTCCGTCGGCACGGTGAGCGAGAGCGTCCACGGATAGACGGTCGTATCCCACGACCAAAGGTATTCACTATCGAAGCACTCCGGCACGGCAAAGAGCGCCGCGAGGAGCGTCGAGTTTTCCCAATTATATTCAAAATAGCGTTTGAAATCGCAAGCCCCGAGTTTCCAGTTTTGCCGGGTCTGCTGGGCGAGAATGTAATTGAGAACGTCGGCAGTCTTTACGCCGGAGCCGCCGCATTGATGATACTGAAAGAGAACGTCGGAGAGGAGCGTAGCGAGGACGTGCTCGCAATCATAATAGCGAGTCGCGCCGTTGCTCCGCTCCATATCCTCCCCGATGATGCGGAAAAGGTCGATACGCTCGTCTCCGTCGAAAATCTCGACGAAGTTCAGCGGCGCACAATAGGCGTTTTTCGGGTCGTCCGCCGGGAGCGTAAAGGTCGCCGTCCATAGGGAATTAGTCTCGAGTCCGTAGCCGACGGCGAGCGCGTTGTCGAGGTAGGCGAGCCGCTTCATATCGCGGTTGAAAATCTGCGGCTTTGCCATTATAACCACCTATCTTTCCACAAGATTTTAACGTCTGCGGTCGTGCCGCCCTCGACGATAATATCGTTCTCGCCCGGTTGGAGCTTGAAAAACGCGCTATCGTCGCTCACGCGGTCGATGATGTTCGCGCCGTTGAGCGTTACGGTCATGTGCTCCGTGTCGATAATAAGCTCGTCTCCGGCGACCATGTTCACGCCCTCAATTACCATAGTGACGGAGCCGTAGGTCGAAACGCCCGTACCGCTCGCCGTTGCTACGGCCTCCGCAAGTGCGGAGAAAAAGAGAGTGCGGATATAGTCGCCGACGCTCCCGGCCTCCGCCTCCGCAAGCGCGGATGGGAGGAGGACGCGGACGAACACGCCGGACGCGGTAGCGACCGCCGCCGCCGAGCCGTCGAGGTATCGAATGATTTTCAGCGTCGCCGAGGTATCCGTCTCCGCGTTCGCCGTAGCGAGCCACTCAAACACAATGGACGTTGTTCGGTTGTACGTCGTCTTATTGTACGGAGTGCGGTTATACATTTGCTCGCCTCCTCGTTATGCCAAAGTGCAAACGATAGCCCCCGCCGATACCGTGATAGCGTCGCCGTTGAGTACGTTCTTGCTCCGGGTAAAGGAGCCGTACCAAAGCAAATTGCCCGCCGTCAGCGCGTCATAGATGCCCCAATAGGCCACCGTGCCGAGGTCTGCCGTCAGAGTGCCGAAGTCAACGGGCGCGGAGTTGGAAACCTGTTCTTTGCCGGACACGAGGGACGGCGCGCTAAAGTTGATAATCTTTCTCGCGTATCCGCCGCCGGATACCTCCGTACCCGTTCCGCTCGCCGTCGGGTCGGTGAGGAAAAGAGCGAGATAGTACGTCCCGCTCCGCAAGGACGTATTCAAGAGAGTGGATGCGTGGACGTTAGATAATGCGCTCATAGTAGAAACCTCCTAATTTTTTAATTTACCTTGAGCCGTGTTATCGTCAGCGTTTGGATATTGCCGCGCGCCGTGATATAGATTAAGCCGTCCGTTTCCTGCGTCCCTCGGACGTTGACCGCCTCCGTGTGAGGCAGAGAGACGGATTTTACGTCCTGCTGATTGTAGCGCAAGGACTCGGCGAACGGCTTACACAAGAAACGTACCTCGCACGTCCCCGTAACGGCGATTTGCTCGATAGAGATACCGCCGACGACCTTTGCGGAGTACGCCTTTTCGGGCTCGTCGTCAAATACGAGCAAGCCCTCGCCGGAAAGCCATTCCGCCACGGCGCGCGCTCGCGTTCTCACGCCCGCGTAATGGTAGCCCTCGCCGACGAAAGCGACCGTGCATACGATTTCGCGGTTTTCGTAACCGTCCTCTATGTCGTATGTGCCGCTCTTGCCGGGTATCGTGTATTGCGTTACCCGTTTCGCGGGGAGGAGTGTTCGGTCTGTGGATTTGAACACGACTCCCATATCCCCGCTATGCTTGTTGTCGAAAATAAAACCCATGCTCACGCCATAGATACCCCCTTGCTCCGCGATTTCGATTTCTGCATATTGTAGAGCTCGCGGGAAATCTTCTTTACGTCCGCCTCCTCACGGACAACGAGCTCCGCGATATGAAAATGATTTACGACGTTTGTATCTCCGCCGCCGGAGGTCGTCGCACCGCCGCCGTGCCCGGTCAAGTCCGCCGGGACGGATGCGGAGACGGCCTCGACGGTCGCCTTTGCGGAAAAGCCCGTTTCGATTTCCCCGATAGAGCTTTTGAGCTTGTCGTTTACCGCCGCGAGCCCGGAGTTTACCTCGGCGAGCATTTCCTCGCCCATAGCTCCATAGGCTTTTACGGCCTTGCTCTTGTTCTTCTCAATGCCGACGACTGCGCCCTCGACGTTCATTTCGGACACCCACGCCATTTTTGTGCTCGGGGAGTGGATGCCGAAAAAGTCCGTAATGCCGTCCCAAATGGAGGAAATCCACCCGGACACTTTATCCCATAGCCACCCGGCGAGCGACTGGATGCCTTGCCACAAGCCCCGGACGAGGTTTGCGCCGACCTCCGCGACCTGCGACACGCCCTCGCCGAGCGCGCTCACGATGCCGGTAATAATCTGCGGCATAGCGCGGACGATTTCGGCGATAATCTGCGGGAGGTTGGTAATGAGGGCGGTCAAGAGCTTTACGCCCGTCTCGATGATTTTCGGGATATTGTTCACGAGGGCGTTAATTACCGCCGTGATGATTTGCGGGAGCGCCTGTACTATCGTCAAAATGATTTGCGGGAGGTTGGTAATAAGCGCCGTCAATAGCTTTACGCCCGCCTCTACGATTTCCGGCAAATGGTCGAGGAGCGTCGAGATAGTGCTCTCGATGATTTGCGGCAAAACCTCGCATATCGTCGTAATGATTTCCGGGAGGTTTTCCACAAGGGCGGTTAAAAGCTCGACTCCCGTCTCGATGATTTGCGGGATAGCGTCGAGGAGCGTCGTTACGAGGCTCTCGATAAGCTCCGGCAAAGCCTCAAGGAGTACCGGGATAGCCTCGAGAACTCCCTCCGCGAGCCCCTGTATGAGTTGGAGCGCCGCGTCGATAAGCAAGGGTATATTCTCGATAAGCGTCGATACAATGGTCGTCACCGTCTCCACCGCCGCCGGAATGAGCGTCGGTAGTGCCTCCGCGATACCTTGCACGAGCGTTGTAATGAACTGTGCCGCCGCCTCTACGACGAGCGGCAAAGCCTCGATAATGCCTTGTACGAGCGTTGTCACGAGCGAGGCCGCCGTGTTCATAAGCTCCGGGAGCACCGATGTAAACCCGCTCAAGAGCGCCTCAAAGAGCCCGACTCCCATTTCGAGGAGTTCCGGCAGGAGAGGCGCGATAGCGTCGAGGATGCCCTCTAATGCGTTCGGGACGGTTTTTGCGAGGTTTCTAACGACCGGCGTAATGTTCTTGACGACCGAACTAAAGGAGTTTACGACGTTATCGCATAGCTTGTCTATGTCTGCGTCTGCGTCGCCGAGGCCGGTAATCAGATTTTGAAACGAGGATTTCAGCATACCGATAGAGCCGGAGATAGTCGCCTCCGCCTCTTTCGCCGTCGTCCCCGTAATGTCCATTTCCGTCTGGATAACGTGAATAGCGTCGATAATGTCCGAGTAGCTCGAAATATCGTACTTTACGCCGGAGAGCTTCTCCGCGTCCTCGAGGAGCCTTTGCATTTCCTCTTTCGTACCGCCATACCCGAGCTTGAGGTTATCGAGCATTGTATAGTTCTGCTTTGCAAAGCCGGAGTATGCGTTCTGAATGGAGGCCATGTCCGAGCCCATTTTGTTGGCGTTATCGGACATATCCGTAATTGCCATGTTCGCATACTCGGCGGCTTTCTCCGTGTCTCCGCCGAGGGAGGAGATAAGGCTCGCAGAAAAGCCCGTCACGGTTTCCATGTACTCGTTAGCGGAAAGCCCGGCGGTCTTGTATGCGTCGGTCGCGTACTCCATGACTTTCCCGGAGCTATCCTTAAAGAGCGTCTCAACGCCGCCGACTAACTGCTCATAATCGGCGTATGCGCTGATAACCTCCGTCCCGAGCTTGACCGCCGCCGCCGCGAGTG
>ERZ780223.2125-NODE-2125-length-17425-cov-5.939148_pt1 | contig 17425 bp, 15 predicted proteins | sample MGYA00511016_ERZ780223 | MGnify/ENA primary metagenome ERZ780223 (study PRJEB29588, sample SAMEA2159032) | human gut metagenome | biome: human gut; feature: human-associated habitat; material: faeces | place: Denmark | collected 2008/2010 ... | reverse complement strand
ATATTATTAAAAAAGAAAAATCATTCTATCTGGTAGATCCATTATTTAATTTGTTTATTTTTTATTTACCAAAATTATACATACTTATTTATAATTTCTCTTAAAACGCTTTCTTTTTCAGAGGCAAATTTTTCATAATCCATACCTGATTCTGTAACTGCTTTTCCAAGCTCAATTACAAATTCCGGTATATCATCAGACGCCATAACTCCCAGTTCTTCTCCGAAATTTTCATTACCTTGTTCATCATTTCCACTGATTGATACTGCAAAACCAGGCAGAGGCTTTTTATCAATCATTTTAACTTTTCCGTGAAATCCAATTTTGCCGATCTGATGAGTACCGCATGAAGATCTGCAGCCGCTTATGTGAAGTACCGGCAAAGCGTCAGCAGGAAAATTAAACGGCTTTACTTTTTCAATTATTTGTTTTAAAAGTTCTTGAGAATCACGCAGTCCCTGCTGGCATATAGACGCTCCAATACATGCAACAGATTCTTCAATATCCGTCTTAGCACTGCATTCTGTAGCTTTCAGTACCTCCTGTGCTTCCATACCGTCACAATTTATAATATAAATAGTCTCATCAGGCGATATACGCAGTGAAACATCAGGCATATCTCTTATTGTATTAAATAAGTCTTTTAAAATATTTACATTTAAAATTCCCCCGATCGGGTGAAATTTAACAGCATACAAGCCTTTCTGTTTCTGTTCTATAATACGTCTTGAATTGATTTCTGCTTTACAGCCGATTTTTGTAACCTTATTTTCTGTTATGTTACAGTCCAATCCGCCTTCATCTAAAGCTTTATGAAGCTCCATATTAAATTTCTCTGTAAACTCGTCGCCAAGTTCCTCTTGAATGTAACGGGTACGGGCCTTGGAACGAACCTCATAATTACCGTATTTGCAGAAAAAACTGATCATTGCTTTAACATAATAAAGAACCTGAGTTCCGTCTGTTTTTTCGGCGATTTTTACTCCCATACGTGGATTAGCTCCCATACCACCAGCACAATATACATCAAATTTACCGTCCGGACGAGATACAAATCCTAAATCACGAAAAGTTGCATGAACAGCATTTGCAGGGGAATTAGAAAAACAAACCTTCAGCTTTCTTGGCATTTTCACCGTTTCAATCTGACTTATAAGATAATCGGCAGCCTTCTGAGCATACGGAAAAACGTCAAAATTTTCATCCTTTTCCACTCCTGAAAGCGGTGATACCATAACATTTCTTGGGAAATCTCCCCCGCCGCCGATACAGTAAAATCCATTTTCTATAGCATCTGTAATAACGTCTGCAATAATATTAAATGGTAAATCATGCAGCTGAAAGGTCTGGCATGTAGTACAGTGAATATGATTTATATCATATTTTTCACACAAGTCAATAAGAGATTTAAATTTTTCCTTAGACAGTTGTCCGCCTGCCAAGCGAAGCCTTAGCATTCCTGTTTTAGCTCCTCTCTGTGCATAGCTGCCAAACTTTCCGGAAAACGATTTATATTCTGCTACATTTATTTCCCCTTTGCTGAATTTTTCAGTTTTCTCACGAAATTCTTCTATCTGCTTTTTAAGCTGTTCATCCATAATATTTTACTCCTTATTCTAAAAAGCATCCTTATTACTATTTTTTAGAACCTGTTTTAATAAACAGGTTCTAAAAATAGTATTTACATATATTCAACTTTTATTTTGTCATTTTCAGCAGAAACACCTATACCCGCTATAGTTCCTGATTTTTCTATTATTATATCCGCAATCTTATTCTCTATTTCCTGTCTGATAACTCTTCTGATATCTCTCGCACCATAACTCTTTCCAAATGCCATTTTTGCAATCAGTTCAAGAGATTTTTCATCATATTTAAAAATAATATTTTTTTCTGCAAGCGGTTCTTTCATTTCGTCAAGCATCAGTCCTGCAATAGATGCAAAATTTTCCTGAGATAACGGTCTGAATACGACAATTTCATCAATTCTGCTTATAAATTCCGGTCTGAGAAAATCTCTTAAAGCTTTCATTGCTTTTTCCTTAGAAATTTCCTCGGCAGATTTATTAAATCCTAAACCTGTTGTTTTATCTGTAGAACCGGCATTAGATGTCATTACAATTATTGTATTTTCAAAATTTACCGTTCTTCCCTGTGCATCGTTGATTTTACCCTCATCAAGAATCTGAAGAAGAATATTCATAACGTCCGGGTGCGCTTTTTCTATCTCATCAAAAAGTACTACAGAATATGGCTGTCTTCTTACCTTTTCAGTAAGTTGGCCTGCTTCATCGTAACCTACATATCCGGGAGGTGAGCCGATCATTTTTGCAACAGAATGCTTCTCCATATACTCGGTCATATCAAGTCTGATCAGCGGTTCAGTAGAGTCAAAAAGTTCCCTGGATAAAACCTTTACCAGCTCTGTTTTTCCTACTCCGGTAGGACCTACAAAAATAAACGACGCCGGTCTTCTTCTCTTGTTAAGCTGAACTCTTGTACGCTTAATTGCCTCCGACAACAGCTTGACTGCTTCGTCCTGACCCACTATATGCTTCTTCAAATTATCTTCAAGCTTTGCCATTTTAGAAAATTCTGATTCAGCAATTTTAGATGACGGAATACCCGTCCACAGCTCAATAACCTTTGCAAGATCTGTTTCCTGTACCTGAATATTGGAAGTAACCTTTTCAAGTTCTTCCAATTCGGCTTTAACACGGATAATGTCACCCTTAACCTCTGCAAGCGCTTCATAGTTAGGCTCTTTTTCCTCCTCCATGGATTTTTCCATTTCAATCAGAGTTTTCAGTCTTTTTGATTCCTCGTCATGCTTTGCAAGCTCAGGAGTGCGTATACATGTACATGCGCAGCTTTCGTCAAGAAGATCTATCGCCTTATCCGGTAAAAATCTGTCCTGAATATATCTCTCAGACAGCACTGCACACATTCTTATAAGTTCATCGCTGATTTTTACCTTATGATAAGCTTCATAATATTTTTTTATTCCTTTTAACACTTCAACCGTATCGTCAACAGTAGGTTCATTTACAGTAACAGGCTGAAAACGTCTTTCAAGAGCACTGTCCTTTTCAATATATTTTCTGTATTCACCAAATGTCGTAGCGCCGATAACCTGTACCTCTCCGCGTGAAAGTGCAGGCTTTAAAATATTTGCCGCATTCATTGAACCCTCTGAATCACCTGTACCCACAAGATTATGAACCTCGTCAATAAAAAGAATAATATTACCTTCGGATTTAACTTCATTTACCAGTCCCTTAACACGGCTCTCAAACTGTCCTCTGAACTGGGTTCCAGCAACAAGAGAAGTAAGATCCAGCAAATAAACCTTTTTATCTGTCAGATTAAAAGGTACGTTTCCCGAGACAATTCTCTGAGCTATTCCTTCGGCAATTGCAGTTTTACCAACGCCGGGTTCACCGATCAGACACGGATTATTTTTCTGTCTTCTTGAAAGAATTTGTACTACTCTTGAAATCTCCTTATCACGTCCTATAATGTTGTCAAGCTTGCCTTCTTCTGCACGCTGATTCAAATTAGTACAGTAATTATCCAGAAATTTAAGTTCTTTTTTCTTTTTGTTTTTTTCCGTATTTTTATTTGCTCTTGAATTTGCAGAACCGGACTTTTTCTCCGCCGGAGGATTTTTCCTATCGTTATTCTTTTCAGAAAGAACCGACTTTAGTCCGGTTAATCCTGCATTGTCCAACATATTCTGTATGTAAGGCGGCAATGTTTCTGCACCTCCCATTTCAAATCCGTCTCCGTCAAGAATTTCCATCATCTGATCAGACATCTGTTCAAGATCATCATCAGTTATTCCCATCTGTTCCATATATTCTGAAATTTGAGGAATATTGGATTCCTTGGCGCAAACCATACAAAGCCCCTCGTTCTTTTTTTCATTTCCCTGCATTGAAGTAATGAAAACAACTGCCGGTCTTTTTTTACATCTGCTGCATAATACCATAACATAAACACCTTTCTAAATTCTAAGTTCCTAAATATCTCTATAATAATTGATAAAAATATCTGAAAATTTTTGTTTTTTCAACTGCATTCATGCTTATAAATGAATTGTCACTTTCAGAAATATTTATCATCATTTTTACAGCTACCGCTATTATCATAATTGCCGCTGCGGCCTCAATAATGCCTAAAATTCCGCCGGCAAATTTATCAAGCCTGTCAAATCCGTTTAACAATCCAAAATTAACAGTCCTGTTAATAACAATAGTTATAATCGTCATAAGAATAAAAAACACTATAAGAAAAACAGCTGCATTTATAATTCGCTTAGCAGGTTCTCTTATGTAATTTTCTTCAATAAATTCAGGTACCTCCTGAGGATGATTCATTAACATATCAATCATTGAATTAAAAAGCTTTTCATTATTGCTTACATTTTTCGTAATTTCATTTACCACATAAGGCGGAAGATTGATTCCTATCTGATTGGCAAATGCTTCAGCAAAGCCGTTGATTATATCTGCATCGAATATGTCAGGTGAGCTGACAATATTACCTGCTTCACTGTTTGCATAATCATACAGCTTGTCAATACTGTTTCCGCTTTTTAAAATTGCTTCTATTTTTTCATTACTTAAGACTCCCGAAAGTTCATTACTCTCAATTATTGTTTTTATGACATCCTCGGGCTGATAATCTTCAAGAGCTTCCTCAACAGATTTTACATTATTTTTTATAAAAAATTTGTCATAAATAAAATCAGTGGTTTTACTGCCAATAAACAAAGCGGCAGCTATTGATGCTACACAGCCAAGCGCAGTAATTAAAATTTTTGAAAACCCTTTTCTGGCGCCGCTGAAAACAAAAAATATGATTACAACAACCGATATGATATCATATATCCACCAGAACTTTTCTCCCATGTTGTTCTAACACTCCGTTTCATTATCCTTTATATTCTATTCTGTCTATTCTGTCATATCCCAGCAGGAAGATATAATTATCAATCAATATAAACTTTTCATAAGCGCTTTCGGAACTTATATTTTTTTCTCCTCCGCCATTAAAATCGTATTTTATTATACCTTCTTTTGACAATATCAAAACCTGCCCGCCAGATATACGTATACAATTCGCACTGCTGTTTGAAAATTCATTTTGATTAGGTTCTCTTTTTTCACTGTCTATAGTAGTAAAATAATTCTGACGTTTAATTTCATTTTCAAAAAGCATTGCTATTTTACCGTCACGATAATCCCAGTCAATAAGACTGCTTGGATAATCATAAGAAGTTAAAAGCTCGCCCTTATTACTATAATATGCACATTTGGTATCTCCAAGTACCAGTATACCGTTCCTGTCATAGTATGTTTTCAGGCACATTGTATTCAGTGCATCGGAAGTCCATTTATCTTTTTTAGAATCAAATGAAACTGATATGATCTTTGATATGATCTCGCCGTCGGCAGCATCGCTTGTTGCAAGTATGCACCCTGTACCGTCTTCATTAAATGTCAGATCAATAACTCTTTCAACACAATTCCTGCTGTATATTTCCTCACCTGAATCATCAAAAACCGTAAGCTTACATATATATGTATCCGATGTTGTTATTACAGCCACATTGCCGTTTTCACTGATCCTGGCAAAAATAATATTCTGCTCCATCTTTTTAGTATAAAGATTTTTTCTTTTATTGTCAATCCTGAATTTATTTCCTCCGGACTCATATATCAAAGCCTTTTTTCCGGAGGTCTGAAGCATAGCATTTGCATACGCATGCTGACGTTCTTCATACAATTCTCCGTCTTCTGTGTAAATATAAATATAAGCGTCGCTTAAAATTGCCAGATAACCGTTTAGATTTCCGACCTGATAATCAATACCTCCGGAAATATTTAAAGGAAAATTTTCTCCCGACAGTTCCCCGCCGCTTGATTTTACACTTTGAAATCTACTGCCGATTCCTTCAAGCTTCGGAAACCATACGTCCCGTTTAACATACAAACCGAAAATAATTGAAGCCAACAAAATAAAAGCTATAAATTTAGCCATCTGTCTGCGGCGTTTTCTTCGTCGTCTCAGAATAACAATATCAACATCTTTTATATTTTTTTCCATCAACCATATGTCCCCTTAAATCGTTTGTTCAATAAAAAATTCTATTCAAATAAAGACCGTGAGGCTGTGCGGTTTTTCCTGCACGCTGTCTGTCGCCGGATTCCATAATACTTTCTATATCGTCAGTCCAGATCTTTTTTTCATTTACAGCTAAAAGAGTTCCTACCATGATCCTAATCATATTATACAGAAAACCGTCGCCTTTTACAAGCATTTTCACCAATTCGCCATTAATTTCTACATCAAAATTATAAATTGTTCTAACTGTGCATTTATTTTCATTATATCCTGAGCAAAACGCCCGAAAATCATGAGTGCCGACAAATTTTCGGGCAGCTTTACGCATCAGTTCAATATCAACAGGTCTTCTGTAATGATAAGCCAGATCCGTCGTAAACGGATTTTTACTTTCGCTGTTATGGATCAAATAAACATATTCTTTTGCCTTACATGAAAATCTTGCATGAAAATCAAGCGAAGCGTCCTCACAGGACAAAATTGAAATATCATCGGGAAGTCTGCCGTTTACTCCCCTTACAAAATTTCTTGGAGGTATTTTACTTTCCGTCAAAACCGAAAAGCAGTAATTATTGGCATGAACGCCCGTATCCGTTCTTGAACAGCCATTTATGATTACTCTTTCGTTCAGCACAGAGGAAACATGCTTTTGAACAACCTCTTGAACTGTCAGTGCATTATCCTGATACTGAAAACCATGATAATTAGTTCCCCTGTACGCCATCATTACTTTAAGATTCCGCATCGGACTTCTCCGTTTCACAATTTAAAGTCTTAACTTTTTTTCTGTATTTTTTCTCAAGAATCCAAATCGCTGCAAATACTATTACGGAACCGACAGTAATTGCAGCTCCGGCTGCAAATCCCGGCGGACAGTATTTAAATCTGATTTCATGACTACCGGCAGTAACAGGTACGCATACTACAGCATTTTTTAAAGGAGTTACCTCCGCTTCTTCTTCGTCAACATAAACCTTCCATCCTCCGTCATATGGAATGGAAGTGTAAAGAACACTGTCGTTTTCAGCGGTAAACGTACCTTTGATTTCGGTATCGCTGTAATCGGAAACGGCAATTCCGCCCTTTGAAAGCTTTTCGATACCCTGTCTTAAAAGCTCTTCATTCGCCTGATAAACAAGAACTTTTCCGCTGCCGCTTTTCTCTTTTTCAACATTAGAATATAAAGTAATTACATCTCCGGCTTTGAAATTTCCCAGAGCCGCTACATTTTTATACTTTTGATTGCCGAAGCTGTGAACAGTTACGCCATCTTTTTTCACTTGAAAACCGTTGGTATTATCAAAGAAAAATACTGCATATACAGGTCCGTCATCAGGTACCGTATAATTATATTTGACATAACAGTCATCACTTCCGTCTTCCGGTTTATTATATTGATAACTGTAATTTCCAACAGACTGCTTAACAACATTAAGTCCCTTATGCCCCACATCCTTTATAGACACTGCCGTAAAGACATTTTCATCAAGACCTGTTGCCAGTCTGAATAATTCATTCTGATTTTCAACCTGTTCCTTTGACTCGCCAATATAATTCATTATTGATTTATCCGCCGCAAAGCCTATCGGCAAATAAGCATTATTTTTATAAAGCTTAACAGTACCTTCGCTTGAAACCTCATCAAGATATGTTTCGTCTCCGGAATAGCCGTCATGCGCCATAAGATATTTAATATTCAAAAACGCATTGATAATCGGAGTGGACTGAGTATAATAATATCTGTTTCCGGCAGCCGACGCCATGAGTCCGAGACTTTCAAGATATCTTGTAACGCTTACGTTAGCAGTCGAAGAAAACTGTGAAACGCCCTTGAATCCGTAAAGAGCCGGATCATTTATCGTATAGGTTGAAGTCAGCTCCGTACGGTAAAAATCACCGTCATTTCTTTCAGTATAATCAATTAATGCTTGAATTTCCTCATTATTTTTAGGATAAATACTATACGTAGTAGTAGTAACAGTTGACACTCCGTTATATGCATTGATTCCCATTTCTACCGTGCATACCGCACATATCAGATATCTCATGATATTTTTATTTATAATTTTTCTTTCGTAAATAAACATTACAGCAGTATAAACAAAACATGTAATAATACTGTAAATCAACGCTTTTTCAGTCTGATCTCTGTAAGCTACAAGTGCGATTATAAATGTCATAGCCGAAAGCGCCAGAATATCAAAAATTTGTATATCTTCCGTTATTACTGTAAACGCTCTGTATGCCGCCGCCACAAGTATAAATGAAAAAATAAATGAAAATCTATAAGGAATCATATTGGTAAAGTGAAATCCATGCCAGATGTAATTCAATATATTCATATTACAGCTTACAATTATAAATGAAAGATATAAAACTGTTATAATTTTTTCTCTTATTTTTATTTTCTTGTTTATTAAAAATACTCCAAGCAGAATTACTGCAAACATTCCGCAGTAAAAATTCGGCAGACCTTCCTTTGCCGTAGGTTCATGATACCCTATTACATTTGAAATCATTTTCAGCCACGGTTCATAAAAAGATATCATTTGAGGAAATTGATTGTCAACGCTGTTAGTAAGCTGAAGCGCTAGATAAGCAGGAATAAGAATAAAAGCGCCCATTCCGAGTCCGATTACCGTTGCTCCGGCTATCTGACCAAGACGTATAAAAGTACCTTTTATTCCCTGCCACTTTATAATTGATGCCGCCGCAAAAACCATAACGGTAAAAATACATGTAAAAAGTCCGATATAAAAATTAGCAATAAGTGACAGTGCAAGGGAAACAGCATAAAGCTTATATTTTCCTTTTCTTACAATTAAAATCGTACCCAATACTACAAGCGGCAGTAACGCTACGGTATCTATCCAGATAAGATTCCAGTAATATCCCATTATATAGCTGCATAATGCATATAATAATGAAAATCCAACAATCGAAATATCATTTCTTTTAAAAGTATGCTTTAAAAAAATTGCAAAAAATAATCCTGCACAGCCGATCTTAATAGTAAGGAAAAGAGTCATAGCGTCTCTTGAATATTCCATCGGAAAAAATACTGCCAAAAGATTCAGTGGACTTGCCGCATAATAGGACATTACAGAAAGGAAATTTGTTCCCATACCGGTATTCCATGAATACAGTAATGATGAAAGGTTTTGCAGCTTATCATGTTCTTCCTTAAAAAACGGAAAATACTGATGCCAGAGATCTGTTACAAGAATCTGTTTATCCCCGAACGGATGCACTTCAAAATGCGAAAACATTATCCAAATCAAAATAAACGGAATCAGAAATGAAAGTATCAGAAAAACCCTTGTTTCACCTTTTTTATTATATAATAATATATCAGTAAACCTGTATTTTCTGCCGGCTGAAAATTTATTCTGTCTCTTTTGAACAGGCGTCTTTTTGTTATCCATCGTTTTTTACCCTTTCCTAATTCATTGCATTTATAAATATAACTGAAGCCAAAAATAGAATTGAAATCATAAGCGATACATAATCGGCTGCGCCGCTTTTCAGCTGACGCATTTTTGTGCGTCCCTCGCCGCCTCTGTAGCATCGGCACTCCATAGCTGTTGCCAGCTCGCTTGCCCTTCTTACGGCAGACACAAAAAGCGGTATTATAATCGGTACTACTGCCTTTACCTTGTCCATTAATTTACCCCCGTCAAGATCAACGCCTCTTGCCTTTTGGGCAGAAATTATTTTATCCGTTTCTTCTATGAGAGTAGGAATGAATCTTAAAGCTATAGTCATCATCATAGCAAGATCATGAACCGGAACCTTTATTTTTTTCAGCGGACTCAGCAGTCTCTCAATTGCATCTGTAAGCGCAATAGGAGAAGTAGTGTAAGTCAAAAGCGAAGTTCCGGCAATCAGAAGAATTATTCTTACAAACATAAAAAACGTTGTATGAACAGCAGCATCGGTAATTTTTATAAATTTCCATTCAAAAATCGGCATACCGCCGGAAATAAAAAAAATATTAAACAATGATGTAAAAAGCAGAAGCGGTATAATAGGCTTTATACTTTTCACTATCATTTTTAACGGAATTGATGAAAGGATAAGCGCCATAGCGACAAAAACTGCTCCGATCTCCAGACATATTACATGATCACCTATAAAAAGCATTGCAATAAAAATACCGGAAATAATAATTTTATATCTTGGATCAAGTCTATGAACCATGCTGTTTCCGGGGAAATACTGTCCTAAAGTAATATCTTTTATCATCAGATTTTCCCCCTTTTTTTCAATTCCTGAATTATAAGTTCTTTGGCATATTTTACTGTATAAACCTCTTCATCAAAACTAATTCCTTTATTTTTTAATATATTGAATACACGGGCTATCTGCGGCACTGATAACCCCATACTTGAAATTTCTTCCGAACGCTTAAATACCTCGGCTGTTTTATCATAACAGAAAACTTTTGAATCATTCATAACAAGAATTTTTGAAGCAAATTTCGCAACATCCTCCATACTGTGTGAAACAAGCAAAACAGTACATCCTGTTGTTTTATGATAATTGTTTATCTGATTTAAGATCATATCACGTCCCTGAGGATCAAGACCCGCTGTAGGCTCGTCCAGTATAAGCACCTCAGGTTCCATTGCCATAACTCCGGCAATTGCAACACGACGTTTCTGTCCTCCGGAAAGCTCAAAGGGAGATTTTTCAAGAATGTCCTCCGTAAGACCCACCGACAAAGCAGTTCTGCGGACTCGTCCGTCAATTTCATTCCCACTGAGCTTCATGTTTTTAGGACCGAATGCAATATCCTTATATACCGTATCTTCAAATATTTGATATTCAGGATACTGGAAAACAAGTCCCACTTTAAAACGCACCTGACGTATTTTTGTTTTATCTGCCCAGATATCTTCACCGTCAAGATATATTTTTCCTGATGTAGGTTTAAGCAGACCGTTAAAATGCTGAATCATAGTAGATTTGCCCGAACCTGTATGACCTATTACCCCGACAAATTCTCCCTTTTCTATTTCAAGATTTACATGGTCAACCGCCGTTTTTTCAAAAGGCGTTCCCTGACTGTAAACATAAGTCAATTCTTCCGTTTTCAGTATTGCCAATTTCCAAGCTCCTTTTTTACCGTCTCCAAAATCATGAAAGCAGTGTCAGCAGTGCATCGCAGCATTCATTTTCATTTATAATATGAGTATCAAGTTTTAAACCATATTTATTAAGCTCATATATAAGTTCTGTAACCTGAGGAACGTCAAGTCCCACAGCTTTAAGCTCCTCAACACGGGAAAATACCTGCTTCGGACTGTCATCCATCAGAACCTTTCCCTTATCCATTACGATTATTCTTTCACATTGTGCAGCCTCTTCCATATAATGAGTAATCAGAATTATTGTTATTCCGTACTTACTGTTAAGCTCCTTAACGGTTTTCATAACCTCTGATCTTCCTTTCGGATCAAGCATGGCTGTAGGCTCGTCCAGAACGATGCATCGAGGACGCATAGCAATTATCCCCGCAATTGCAACTCTCTGCTTTTGTCCTCCCGAAAGCTGATGAGGGGCATGCATTCTGTATTCATACATTCCCACTGCTTTTAAAGCCTCATCAACACGTCTGCGGATTTCATTAGGTTCTACTCCCAGATTTTCAAGGGCAAAAGCCACATCTTCCTCCACAATAGTCGCAACTATTTGATTATCAGGATTCTGAAAGACCATTCCAACACGCTGACGTATATCGTAAATTCTGTTTTCGTCCTTTGTATCAATACCGTCAATGTAAACAGTACCGCCGCTAGGCAGCAGAATAGCGTTAAGATGCTTTGCAAAGGTAGATTTTCCGCAGCCGTTATGTCCGAGAACAGCAGTCATCTCACCCTGTTTAAAGCTTATATTTATATCCTTTAAAACGAACTCGTCTTCCCCGTCATATTTAAAATCAAGGTTAACAGACTCTGCAAAATTCTCCATATACATTATCCTTTCTGCCATATTGCCGTTGAACCACAGGGAAGGCAAAGTCCGCTTTCTTCAACCGGAAGTCCGATTTCATCAAATGTAACATTTCCTCCGAACTGCGGACAAATAGTTTCTCCTAAAATATATCCCATAACCGACGGTGAAAGTCCGGTAGTATAGCTGTTTATCAAAAAGAACAGCGGATCATCGCTTAAAACTCCGGTACAAAGTTTAACAAGATCGAAAACGCAGTCCTCAAGCTTCCATACTTCTCCGCCCGGGCCTCTGCCATAACTTGGAGGATCCATAATAACGGCATCATATTTCCTTCCGCGTCTGATCTCTCTTGCAATAAACTTTTCACAATCGTCAACTATCCAGCGCACAGGCTTGTCAGTCAGACCTGAAAGCGCTGCATTTTCTCTTGCCCAGCTTACCATGCCCTTTGAAGCGTCAACATGGCATACATTCGCTCCTGCCGCCGCACAGGCAAGCGTTGCTCCTCCTGTGTAGGCAAAAAGATTCAGGACATTTATTTCACGTCCGGCATTTTTTATTTTGTCGGACATGAAATCCCAGTTTACTGCCTGTTCGGGGAATAATCCGGTATGCTTGAAGCCTGTTGGCTTTATAAGGAATTTCAGTTCCTTATAAGACATCTCCCATGATTCGGGAGGTTTTTTTGAAAAGCTCCAGCTTCCGCCGCCGCTGGAGGAACGGTGATAATGTCCCATTGCCTTATCCCACAGAGGAGATTTTTTCGGAGTTTTCCATATGATCTGCGGATCGGGACGAATAAGTATGTTACCGTTCCATGACTCCAGCTTTTCCTGTGATGTAGTATCTATTATTTTATATTCCTTCCAGTTCTGTGCTATACGCATAGTCCCAATCCTTTACTTTTATTTTTTCCACGGACGTTTTTTACCGTCCCAGCCCTTATCTTTCCAGTAATCAGCATCTGCTTGATTAAATCCATTTTTTTGAACCTTACTCAAAACATTAAACAAAACCTTTGTTTTAACTGACGGTGTAACTCTTCCGTAACAGGATTTAACCTGTTTAGCAATCTTATCAAGCTTTTTTGAAATCTTAGCTTTCTTTTTATCCTTTACTCTTTCCCATGAGGTTTCCATCACTGCCGCACCGTAAGTATAAATCCTTCCGACCCCCCAGAAGAACATACTGTGCTTAATATCCTTGTTTGTAGATTTCATTCCGGCACCGGCAGCTGTTGAAAGTACAATAGCCTGCTTAGTAAACATTTTTTCCTCCGGACGGTGAACCATCCAGCGGTAACCGTAATGGTCAAGGAATGCTTTCATAGAACCGGTACAGTGAAAAACATATACCGGAGATGTAAAAATCAAAACGTCTGCACTGTCCATAGCTTCCGTAAGAGGCTTAAGTTTTTTGTAATGAGGACATAGAGTTTCGCTTTTGGCAAAGCAATTTGTACATCCGCAGCAGAATTCGCCGAAATCACGGGGAAGAAAAAATTCAGTAATATCATCTGAAATTTTTTCAGCCAGAATTCTTCCAAGATGATAAGTAGAGCCTTTGTGATTCTGACCGTTAATAACAACTATTTTCATTTTTATCTCATTATCATCTTCCGGCACGTTCTTTTATTTTTTCCGAAATTGCAATAGCGTATTCATTTATCTGTTTAAAGTCCTTACCTTCAAGCATTACTCTGATAAGCGGTTCTGTTCCGCTTTCTCTAACCAAAATTCTTCCGCTGTCACCAAGTTCATTTTCATAATGCTCAATAAGATCGGTGATCTGACTGTCATTTTTCCAGACTTCCCTGTCACGGGGACTTATTTTGACATTTATCATAACCTGTGGATAATGCTCCATTACAGACGCAAGCTCCGACATTTTCTTTCCGGATTCAGCCAGTATTTCCAGAACCTTTGCGCCTGAAAGCTGACCGTCGCCAGTATTGGCCTCGTCAAGGAAAATAATATGACCGCTTTGCTCGCCGCCCAAATTATATCCGCCGTCAAGCATTTTTTCTAGTACATATCTGTCGCCGACTTTAGTAGTCTGCATTTTTATACCGTTGTTCTTAGCAAAATAAGTAAATCCCAGATTACTCATAACAGTAACAACAGCGGTATTTTTCTTCAGTTTTCCCTGTTCCTTGTAAGCCTTTGCACAAATAGCCATGAGCTTGTCACCGTCAATAAGCTGACCCTTTTCGTCTACAGCAAGACATCTGTCCGCATCACCGTCAAAGGCAAGACCGGCATGACATTTTTTATCCACAACAAACTGCATAAGATTTCCAATATGGGTTGAACCGCAGTTATCGTTAATATTTGTACCGTCCGGAGAAGAATTTATAACATAAACATTTGCTCCAAGTCCCTCAAAAAGTCTTTTTGCAGTTGCGGAAGCGCTTCCGTTTGCACAGTCAATGGCAATTCTGAGTCCTGTGAGATTACCCTTTATAGATTTCATAATATAGCGAATGTAATCCGTCTGTGCGTCACGGTAATATGTAATTTTACCCACTTCTCCATGTGAAACAAGCTTCATATCCTGAGGTCTGTCTAAAATCAACTCTTCAATTTCTTCTTCCATTTCATCTGACAGCTTGTAACCTGTTGACGAAAAAAGCTTAATACCGTTAAATTCAAAACTGTTATGCGATGCTGAGATCATAACGCCTGCGTCTGCACCCTTCTGTTCAACAAGAGCCGCAACTGCCGGAGTCGGAACAACTCCGAGTATCTCAGCATTTGCTCCGACCGAACAAATACCTGCTGCAAGAGCCGCTTCAAGAACATCTGACGAAATTCTTGTATCTTTACCTATAAAAATCGTAGGTTTATGTTTTGTTTTCTTTGTAAGTACAATAGCCGCCGCTTTTCCTATCTGCATTGCAGTTTCACAAGTAAGTTCTGTAATTGCTACTCCTCTTGCACCGTCAGTTCCAAATAATCTTCCCATTTGACAATATCTCCTGTCTCATAATAAAATTTATAATGTCAGCTGTCCCTCATTCTCATCATCTTTTAAAAATCCCAGATGAGCATAAGCAAGCTTTGTTGCTACTCTTCCCCTTGGAGTTCTTGCAAGAAATCCAAGCTGCATCAAAAACGGTTCACACACGTCCTCCAGCGTTATTGCTTCTTCTCCGATAGCGGACGCCAGCGTTTCCAGTCCTGCCGGACCGCCGTTGTATCCTTTTATAAGCATTGTAAGCATTCGCTTGTCAAGACTGTCAAGTCCAAGTGAATCAACCTCAAGTCTGTTAAGAGCGATAGACGCAATATCTCCCGTTATCTCTCCGTCTCCCATAACCTCTGCAAAATCCCTTACACGCTTTAAAAATCTATTTGCAATTCTCGGCGTTCCTCTCGAACGCTTTGCGATCTCCAGAGCGCCGTCCGAAGTACAAGGGATTCCCAGAATAGTACCGCTTCTTCTTATAATATCACTCAATTGTTCATGACTGTAAAGCTCAAGACGCTGAACAATCCCAAATCTGTCACGCAGAGGAGATGTAAGCTGTCCTGCACGGGTTGTAGCTCCTACAAGTGTAAATTTTTCAAGATCCACACGTATTGAACGTGCAGACGGTCCCTTGCCTATTATAATATCAAGAGCATTATCCTCAAGTGCCGGATAGAGTATTTCCTCAATTGAACGTGATAATCTGTGAATCTCATCTATAAAAAGAACATCATTTGCAGATAAATTAGTAAGCAGTGCTGCCAGGTCTCCGGGTTTTTCAATAGCCGGACCGGTGGTTATCCTCAGATTTGCACCCATTTCATGAGCGATAATTCCGGCAAGAGTAGTTTTACCCAATCCCGGAGGACCGTACAGCAGTACATGATCAAGAGGTTCTCCCCTTCGTTTTGCCGCTTCTATATAAATAGCAAGATTTTCTTTTACCTTATCCTGCCCGATATATTCCTGTAAAGTCTGAGGACGAAGCGTAAATTCCGTTTCTGCATCCGATTCAGTGTACTCTGGAGCAACCGCCCTGCTCTCAAACTCCATATCTCCTGTTTCTATCAATTGATTTTCACCTTTCCGTGATTATTATTTTTTACCTATTATTTTCAGTGCTTGCTTTACAATTTCTCCCGTATCCAGAGATGTATCTATTTTTGATACGGCAGCGGCAACCTCTTCCTGGGAAAATCCTAAAACCATAAGTGCCGAAACCGCTTCCGCACAATTATCGCCTTCAGGTACAAAAATATTACCTGAAGATTTTATATCTGAAGCTGTAATACTTTCCTTTGCAATTTTATCTTTCAGTTCCAGTACTATTCTCTGAGCAAGCTTAGGACCTACGCCCTTTGTTTTGGTAAATACCTTACTATCGCCTGACGCTACAGTAAGTGCAAATCTTTGAGCATCAATATCCGAAAGTATTGACAGGGCCGCCTTCGGACCTACTCCGGATACAGATATAAGCATTTTAAAGCAGTTTAACTCCTGCATTGAATAAAATCCAAAAAGCTCCACATTGTCTTCTCTGACATGCAGATATGTATACAAATATACTTCTTTACCGGTTTCCCCCAACTGTGCAGAAGTTGAACATGTAGTTCTGCACGCATACCCAACGCCTGCACACTCCACAACTGCCAGAAACGGTTCTTTATGTGTAAGCTTTCCTCTAACACTATAAATCATTCATTTCACCTTACTTATTACTTATTTTATCTTATTCCTTTACAGCAATGTCCGTGACAGATTGCAAGAGCCAAAGCATCTGCGGCATCGTCCGGTTTCGGAATCTGTTCAAGCTTTAAAATACGTCTGGTCATATCCATAACCTGTTTTTTCTCAGCCTTGCCGTACCCTACGACCGCCTGTTTTACCTGTAACGGCGTATATTCATATATTGATATGCCATGCCTTACAGCCGAAAGTACTATTACTCCTCTTGCCTGTGCTACATCAATTGCCGTTTTCTGATTGTTAGTAAAAAACAGTTTTTCGATTGATAAACAATCCGGTTCAAACTTTTCCAGAATATAATCCATATCATCTGCAATACATTTAAGACGCTGAGAAAAATCCGTATGGGCTTCCGTCAGAATTGCACCATATTCTACAGGTGCAAAATTCATTCCGGAATAATCTGCGACTCCGAATCCCACAATAGCATAACCGGGATCAATTCCAAGAATACGCAAAAAAACACATCCTCAAAAATATATTTATATTTTATTATAGCACAAAGCACACATAACTTTCAATAGATAAATTACATTTATATAGAATTTTTGTTTTTTTATAAATAATAAGCAACCCCCGACCTCGCCGGAGATTTTCTAAATACCAAAAATAAAACTGCGGT
>ERZ780223.2122-NODE-2122-length-17447-cov-3.035304_pt1 | contig 17447 bp, 12 predicted proteins | sample MGYA00511016_ERZ780223 | MGnify/ENA primary metagenome ERZ780223 (study PRJEB29588, sample SAMEA2159032) | human gut metagenome | biome: human gut; feature: human-associated habitat; material: faeces | place: Denmark | collected 2008/2010 ... | reverse complement strand
TTTTAATTCTATCGGGGCATTTCATCGGAATTTCCTATGATATAAAGTTAAAAAAGGGCCTGCCTATCCTACGGATAGGCAGACCCTTTTGTCATGCTTTACTTTAAAAATATATGATCTAAAATTAAAATAATCCTTCTTCATTAAAATAATCGATTCTCATCGCATGACGCACATCTTTCATTGTTTCCTGTGCTTTTGCCCTTGCAGCTTTTGTTCCCTGCTGAAGAATTTCTGCAACTTCTGGAAGTTTTGCTTCCCACATCTTTCTTCTCTCGCGGATTGGTTCTAATTCTGCCTGAAGTACTTTGTTTAAGAACTTCTTCACTTTGACATCTCCAAGTCCTCCACGCTGATAATGGGCTTTTAATTCATCTAAGTTATTGTATTCTGGCCAGAACTCTTCAAAGTATTCTGGTTTACAGAACGCATCTAAGTAGATAAATACTGGATTACCTTCTACCTGTCCTGGATCTTCAACCCTTAAATGATTTGGATCTGTAAACATGGACATTACTTTCTTCTTGATATCCTGTGGTTCATCAGATAAGTAAATACAGTTTCCAAGAGATTTACTCATCTTCGCTTTTCCGTCGATTCCTGGAAGTCTTAAACATGCCTGATTGTCTGGCAGTACGATCTGTGGGTCTGTTAATGTCTCTCCATATACAGAGTTAAACTTGTGTACGATCTCTTTACACTGCTCTACCATTGGCATCTGATCTTCTCCTGCTGGTACGACCGTTGCTCTAAATGCAGTGATATCTGCTGCCTGACTGATCGGATATGTGAAAAATCCAACCGGAATGCTTGCTTCAAAATTCTTCTGTTTGATCTCTGCTTTTACTGTTGGGTTACGCTGCACTCTTGCAACTGTAACTAAGTTCATATAGTAGAAAGACAGTTCTGTAAGTTCTGGTACCATAGACTGAATAAAGATATTGACTTTCTCTGGATCTAACCCACATGCAAGATAATCAAGTGCTACCTGCATAATGTTCTGTCTTACTTTCTCTGGATGTTCTGCATTATCTGTTAATGCCTGGGCATCAGCGATCATGATATAAATTTCGTCGAATTTACCAGAATTCTGCAGTCTCACTCGTTCTTTTAAAGATCCTACATAATGTCCAACATGCAGTCGTCCCGTTGGTCTGTCTCCTGTTAATATTACCTGTTTCATTATTTTCTCCTTTTCCGCTTTCCGTATAGACTTTGTACGTCTTCTCTTATGATCTATACTCTTATGTTTTATTGTAAAATCAAATGTGTAAAGTGTCAATATTTCATTGTGAAAAGATTTTTGTGTGTCCGTACTAGAAAGACATTCATTTCTGTAAAAAAGACATTTTGTATTGACTTAAGGAATAAAAGTAAATATAATAAATAAGATTGATTCTTTATTTTTAAGAAAATATGATGTAAGTATCAAAATATCACTTAAAAATAAAAAAATAATGAAAGAAGGAATTTTTAAAATGAAAAACTTATTACAAAAGTGGAATAGCTTAAGTCTGATCGTAAGAATCTTAATCGGTCTGATCATCGGTGCTATTCTTGGTGTAGCTGCTCCAAAAGCAACAGGGCTTGCTCTACTTGGAGATTTATTTGTTGGTGCTCTTCGTGCTGTAGCCCCAATCCTTGTATTTGTACTTGTCATTGCTTCTTTAGCAAATTCTAAGAGCAACGGTGCAAAAAATATGCGTATTGTTATCATCCTTTATATGCTAACAACTTTTATTGGTGCAGTTGTCGCAGTATGTGGAAGTTTTCTCTTCCCAATCACATTACGTCTTGGAAAAGCTGCTACATCTGAAGCCGCTCCTCCAACGGGTGTGTTAGAAGTATTAAAGAACTTATTAATGAATATCGTATCAAACCCTGTTGATTCCCTTGTAAAGGCAAACTACATCGGTATCCTTGCATGGGCTGTTGTTTTTGGACTTGCATTAAAAGCTGCAACTCCTGGAACTAAAAAAGCTCTTCATGATATCTCTGCTGCAGTTACAAAAGCTGTACACTGGATCATCAACTGTGCTCCATTTGGTATTCTTGGACTTGTATATAACACTGTATCTACAAACGGATTAAGCATCTTTACTGATTATGGTAAACTTCTTGCCCTATTAGTTGGATGTATGTTATTTACTGTATTTGTAACAAACCCAATCATCGTATTTAGTATGCTTCGCAGAAACCCATACCCACTGATCTTAAAATGTTTAAAAGAAAGTGGTTTAACAGCATTCTTTACAAGAAGTTCTGCTGCAAACATTCCTATGAACATGGCTCTTTGCGAAAAACTGGGATTAAATGAAGATAACTATTCTGTATCTATCCCTCTTGGTTCTACGATCAACATGGATGGTGCTGCGATCACGATCACAGTTATGACTCTTGCAGCTGCTCATACAATGGGTATCTCTGTTGATATTCCTACAGCAATCATCTTAAGTGTCTTAGCTGCTGTTTCTGCATGTGGTGCTTCTGGTGTTGCTGGTGGATCCCTGCTGTTGATCCCTCTTGCATGTTCTTTATTTGGTATCTCAAATGATGTTGCCATGCAGGTTGTTGGTGTTGGATTCATCATCGGAGTAGTACAGGATTCTGTTGAAACTTGCTTAAACTCTTCTTCTGATGTATTACTTACAGCAACTGCTGAGTTATATCAGAGAAGAAAAGCTGGGGAAGATATTGTATTGATTCCTAATAAATAGGGAAAAGGAATGATTATTTATGATTAATTGCATGATAATCATTCCTTTTTTTTGTTTATCATACTATAGATATCTCTGGATAACCACTTGGCATTGAATGATAAAAATTTCTACTTACACTCTTTCTCCAAAATAATATATTTGCATATATTACTATAAATTTTAAAAGTTTGGTGTAAATTTGGTGTAAAAATTAGATTATTGATTACAACTAAAGTTGATGACATTATCCGATGTTTTTGTCTAATTCATTGATTTCATCAATGGCTGCGGAATGATCATTTTTTGAAGCATGATTATATAAATTTAAAGTCATTTTCAATGATGCATGTCCCATCCATTGTTGCAAAATGATGGGATCGATTCCCAGTTTAAACATTTTTTTTGCTGTAAGTGCACAACCTGTATGTCGAAACACATGACAACTTAAATGTGGCAATGGAGCGTCGGGATGTTTTGTGTTATAGCTTTTTTCTAGATTTCTAAACATATTATCTAAAAGTTGTGAATGGTTTAAAGTCCCATTTCTTGTTGGAAAAACAAAGTTACTATAACCATCAACTATCACATTGGAATGCAGATTTAAATAAAATTGTAATTGTTTTTGGTATAAAAATGCTTTATATGCTTTGTCAGTTAATGGAATAGTTCTATAACTTTTTTTTGTTTTAGGAGGGCGTATGATACAACTCCATTTTCCATTTACTTTTTCATATTGAACTTGATGATCAATTTTTATGTTTTTGTGTTTTAAATCTACATCATTCCAAGTAAGCCCACATATTTCGCCACAACGTAACATTGTTTCTGAAAGAATCACAATTAATGGATACCATCTTCTATAACGCAAACTATCTTCTGTAAAATCCAACAAAGAATTTAACTGTTGTGAAGTTAGAATTGTTTTTTCTACACAATCATCATTAATCCCTTTCAATGCCCCTTCTGTTGGATTTGTACGAATAATATGATCATCTAATGCTATTGCAAAGGACTGGCGGAATATATTGTGAACATATTTAAGAGTATTCTTTCTAAATTTTACGGATAATTCTGCATAAAATAGTTTAATATCAGATTTTTTTACATCTTTAACTTTTTTCAAAGCTATCCAACTGTTCTTTATATGCTTTTCATAAAATCGTTTACGTCTGTTAAAGGTAGTAATTGCAAAATCGCCTGATTTTTGATGCAAGTCAAAATATAAATCCATTAATTGCTGGACATTATAATTTACAGATAATCTAATATCATCCATTTTGTCACGTTCAATTTGAAGTTCTTTTTCTCTTAATTCAGGCAATGTTTTTGCATATACACAACATCTTTTTTTTCTTTCATCATTATAACGGAACATGTAAGTTCCGTCTTTTCTTTCACTTTCCCCCTTTCTTAAAACTCGTCCTTTACTGTCTTTTCTACTAACTTTTTTCTCTTTCGCCATAGTTTTTCTCCTTTATAAAAAGGAGCTTTAATACTATTACAATCATTGTAGCACGCATTAAAGCTCCTTGCAATTCAGGGCCTAAAATTATTTTTTTTACTAAATGTATCTTTTATTTTCTTTACCAATCCCACACATCTGCCGTTACGCAGTTCGTTCATAAATTCGGCTTGTTTTTCCACATACCAAAGTTTTGACGAATCCATACCCTTAACCGTCTTAACCGTATCCGCAATCATCACAAATGCAATTACGCACGTCATAATATGTAACGCCGGCAAACTCACGCTGTCAATCATATCAATCGTCACCGGTGCAATAAGCTTAATAAGTGCAACGGTAAATGTACCGAACGCAATTCCGCCTATAAGGCAAACACGTCCGTTTATATTACCGGGCCAACCTGTATAATCCCACCATCTTTTATGAAACAGCGTTTCCAAAAGCCACGATACAAAATATTCAAGCGAGCAGGTAATCACCATTCCCGCAAAAAACAGTATCAAAGGATTTTCAATCCATCCAAGCAATATCAAATCAAGCATTGCTCCCATGCCGTATATAGGGCAAAAACAAGTGCTTAAAAAGCCGCTGTTTACAAATTTTCTTTGTTGTATGCTGTAATATACCGTTTCATAAGCCCAGCCAATAAAGCTAAATACCGCAAAGCACAAGAAATATCGGCAAAAACTCATCATTTACCCCCCTTGTTTAAATCATTTGTATCTCCTTATACAATTCAGCATAGTCCCCCGTAATCTTTGTATTTATCTTTCTGTACGCTTCTTTTTTTAATGTTTCATAAAGAGAACAATATTTATCCGCCAAACATACTATCCACCCTTCTCGGCAAGTCGGCGGAATTACAGTAAGCGGGAACATATGCTTTTTTATAATATCGCGTTCTGTATCTGTCAAATCAAAATCTCTGTCAGCATTTCTAAGAGCCGTCATAGGATGAGTAAAACCGTGTATTCTTCTCTCCTTTTCGCCGTCATGCCAATCATATAAGAAATAATCGTGCAGCAATGCTCCTCTTATAAGGTCACGCTTTTTGTACTTTATACCGAAAAACTCGGCAATTTTAATACTGTAATACGCAACCGCAATCGTATGCAAAAGGCACGAAGTATCACCGTGTTGAGTAAACTTTTCCATACGTCTTAAATGCGATTTTTGTGACAAATTATGCAAACAATACAAAACTGAATTCATTTATTCTACCGCCTTTTTAAATTTACACATAGCCTTCTTTACCTATTATTATAATCACTGACATTTAATATGTCAATATATCTGCCGTCAAATTTATAAAATTTTAATATTACGCAAAAAACAAGCGATTTTCATCGCTTGTTTTTCATATTATTGAGCTATTATTATACGAATTCTGCCACCCAATGTCTGTGCCTTATCGTAATAAGCAGTAAGCTTATAATTTCCGTTTATAGCATCATCAAGTGTTATCTTCAGATATTTATTAACATCTGTCTTATGATATACAATCACCTTATCACTAAGCAAATATGTTTGATTATTGATTTTCGCCTCTGTACGTGTAAGCGAAGTTATATTGCTTGGATACGATGAAAGCTGACGCATACTTTCAATACCTGTCTGATTCATACTGAATCTGTGCGGACCTCTTACATTTGTTGAGAATGCAGTCGCATATGTGTTTTGCGTACCGTCTATATCAATAGTATATGTATGAGTTGTCGAATCAGCAGCAGTGATTACACCGTACTTATAAGCGTCACCCGTTATATCTTTCAATATAAGCTCGTCAATCTCACCGGCTTTATTCTTTGAATAATACAATACGCTTGAAGATTTTATCGTAACACCGTCAAGACGCTGCGGATAAATTCTTGTGTACATTGCTAAGTCGTCGCTTGCAGTTCCGGCAGTGTCAAGAATCTTCACATCGTCTGCAAGGGTATAATCGCCAAATTTATTCTTTTCGGAATTAAACTTACCGCTTACGTTGTCATACCCCTTTGCTATTGAAAGACTCGCTTTACCGTTTGTAAATGATACATTTACTACAGCACATTTAAGTGAACTGCAATCTGATGAAGTCGCATATTCATTTACTGTTCCGTCAGGTGTAACAACCTTTGCATAGTAACTTGAATATACCGTATTATCAGGGTTTGTGAAATCTTTTTTGCCTGTTTCCGTAACAAATCCTACTGTTGTGTGTGAAGATGTGCTTTCACTTCCGCCGACAACTCCGGCTACTTCGCCGTTTCTGCCAAGAAGAAGTGTTACGGTATCACCGTACTTAAATGTTCCACTTGATGAAAGTGCATTAAATGCGTCTACGCTTTCAACAGAATACTCTTTACCCGAAATTGTAACGCTTGTCGGCGAATCCTTTGTCGGTGACGCCTTTTCGTACACGCCTGTAACTTTATCCGTGTAAGCAAGCACCATATTCAAATCTTTACAATAGTAAATAATATCGTTAAGCTGAATTTCTGACGCGTCAACCTTATTACCGCTTCTCATTACTGTTGTCGAACCGTTTGTATCGAAATTCGCTATCCAATTTGAATTTGTAACCTTGACCGGTCCTTCCATATTACCCTTTTCATAGCTTACATAATCAACATTACTTCCGTTCATCTTTACATAAAGAATGTCGCCCATTGCCATTTCATTCTTTACAGCACCGTATGTACTCTTATTCTTATCTTTGTAACAAGCTGTGCCGTCTGTTATATCAATCTGTTCAAAACTGCCGTTTTTATAACATATAACTGCATCTGAAAGAAGTGAATAGATTACATATTTATCAAAGCTGTCCGTACCTGTTTCGCTGTCTTTTGCAATAAGCATTGCATAGTCAACAGAACCGTTTGAATTTTTAAATAGTTTGAATGTATCGCCTTTTTCGGCTTGCATTGCGGCATTTTCGTATGTAAGTGCCTGTGACTTGTAATATGTAGTTGTGTTTGAATTGATGTTATACATATCGCCGTCAAGAATTATATCGGAACCGATTACATTTGAAACGGTGTATTCTTCAACTCGCTGGTCACGCGGTGTAAATGACACAAAATCTTCATCGTTCTTTACGACAATATCGCCTTTTCTGCCGACATAATCACTGTTGAAATTACCGTCAAATTCAAATGTTCCGGCTGTTGTATAGATTTTGTCAGTACCAAGTGAGCTGTCCTCGTTGTGTGACGCAATAATCGTAACACCCTCAATAACTTTACTGTCAAACACTGAAGTTATAAGTTTGCTTTGATTATCTTTGATTTTTGTGTCAAGTGTATTGTAAATAAGTCTTGCAACCTGACGTCTTGTAAGCGCCTCGCCTTGCTCGGCATTTACGTTCTTTGTAATTTCAAGACTGTTTGCAAGCCCCATTTGACCGTAAGGCCATGAATCGCCGAAGTCCTGTGTTGTGTATCCAAGCACCTTTAATACCATTGTAAGTGCCTCTTCATATGATACCGTATTGTCAGGTCTGAATGTTGAATCAACATATCCCTCCGCAATTCCGGCTGATACAGCGGCCTTTATGTAAGGTGCTGACCAGTGAGTATATGTAACATCTTTAAAAGGTGATACTTTTAAACCTGTTGCCACTGTATCTTTGTAGCTTGATGACGCTACTGCAATTTTTGCAAATTCCGCTCTTGATACATTGTCATCAAGTCTTAAATTGCCGTCATCATCGCCGACCATTATATTAAGTTCCGACAAAAGCGACATAATATCTTCGTCATTGTTCCAGTCTGCCAATACAGGCAAAGTCGATAATGACATAGCCGCCGCCAAAACAAAAGAAATTATTTTCTTCATAACTTACTTCCTTTCCGTGCAATATTATCGTACATACTATAAAATCAAGAAAATCTCAGTCCGAGAGAAAATTGTTCACAGTGCGTTTTTGCAGCGAGCGGTGCCGTACGTTTGTACTGCCCCGAGCAAAAAAATGTGCTGTGGGCAATTTAATCCGGACGATTAATCATAACGTAACGCATCTATCGGATTTAATTTGGCAGCTTTTTTAGCAGGCATATAGCCGAAGAACACACCTATCATCGCCGAAACCGTAAACGATACTACAATAGATGTCGAGGTCGGTAATATATCCATCCCCAAAAGTTTACCTGCCAGTATTGCCAAAAGTGAGCCTACAATAATACCGATTATACCGCCCAAACAACTAAGCATACCCGCCTCAATAACGAATTGAGAAAGTATATCTTTCTGCTTTGCACCAAGCGATTTTCTGATACCTATTTCCCTTGTACGTTCCGTAACCGACACAAGCATAATATTCATAATACCGATACCGGCAACAACAAGCGATATAGCCGCGATTGCGATAAGCATAAGTTCCATTTTATCAAGAATATCGGTTACACTGTCTGCCATAGACTTCATTGACGTTACAGTATAGTAATCACTGTCACCTATATCTTTATCACAAAGTGCTTCCAAAAGTGAAACCGCCTCCTCAACCTTTTCCTGGTCAACCGCATAGACAACATAGCTGCTTACGGTTGATGTACGGTTTGTGTATGACGCCAAAGTGTACGGTATATACACACAGTTATCCGAAGAATTTTCTGTCGAGTCGTCCTGTTCTTCAAGTATTCCGACAACTTCATACGGCGTACCCGTTATTTGAATAGACTTACCGAGTGCGTCACCGCCGAAAACTTCTTTTGCTATATAAGTACCGATAACGCAGACTTTCTGCTTTCTCTCAACGTCAACATATGTAAGCTCACGTCCGTATGTAACGTTATACTTTTTCATTCCGAGATAGTATTCGTTTACACCTGTCGCCTGTGTTGAAATTGTATCACTGCCGTTTTTTATAAATGCAGGCATTGAAACTGTCGGTGACTGACCTGCAATAATATCGGAATGTTCTTCCGCAAGTTGTTCCATTTCTTCAGGCTTTACTTCCTTTGTTGAAGAACGGTCTTTTATTATAACATTGATTGACTCAATACCCATTTCTTCAAACGTGTCTGTTATTTCCGATGTCATACCCGACATAAGACTTACAAGCGCAATAACCGCCGTAATACCGATTATAATACCGAGCATTGTAAGTATCGAACGCATTTTGTTGCCGACAATACTTGACATTGCCATCTGAAAACATTTCCAAATACTCATAATCAAGTCGCCCCCTTTGCTCTTTCATCTTCGGGAGCTTCTTCGCCCGCACCGTGCTGGTTCATTACTGTTACGTCACCCTCTGCCGGACCGTCATAAACGATACGTCCGTCTGTTATACGAATGATACGTTTTGCTTTCGCCGCTATCGAGTTATCGTGAGTGATAAGAATAATCGTATTACCCTCCGCATTAAGTTTCTGCAAAAACAGCATTACTTCACGACCTGTACGCGAGTCAAGCGCACCAGTAGGCTCATCGGCAAGGATTACCGACGGATCACCCGCCAAAGCTCTTGCTATTGACACTCTCTGTTGCTGACCACCCGAAAGCTGTGTCGGGTGGTTTTTCGCTTTTGATTTAAGTCCTACTCTGTCAAGTGAAGCAAGTGCTCTTTTCTCTTGTTCCGCGTCGCTAAGTCCCGCATACAAAAGCGGCAGTTCAACGTTTTCCAATACTGTTAATTTCGGCAGTAAGTTATATTGCTGAAATATAAATCCAAGCATTTTATTTCTTACATCAGCCAATTCATCTTGACTGTAATTATTAATTTCTCGTCCGTTTAATCTGTAAACACCCTTTGTTGCCACGTCAAGGCAACCTATAATATTCATACAAGTAGATTTACCACTACCCGACTGACCTACTATCGCAACAAATTCGCCTTTGTTTATGGTAAGAGATATTCCGTCAAGTGCGTGAACTTCCGTATCACCCATATGATAAATCTTATAAACATCTTTCATTTCTACCAATGGAGGCATTTTACTTCACCTCCGCTTTATCTTCCGCCCGGCATTCCGCCACCGCCGCCGGACATACCTCCGCCGACTGGCATTCCGCCGCCGCCTGACATTCCGCCGCCTGACATTCCTCCGCCGGGCATTCCGCCCATATTGCCATTAGGAACTACATACATTTCTTGAGCATTTTGAACACCGAATGACGCATTCGCACTTGACGATTCTGTGTCAAGCGTTCTTACCCGGTCTTTTTCTGTTAAACCCGACTTGATTTCGATATAGTCTGTATCGTTAATTCCTGTTTCAACCTGAATTGCACGGTAACCGTCAGGTACATCTATATTAGTAGGTACACTTTCTTTAGTCACCGAAATTTCATCCGATTTATCACCGTTCGGTGTATCGACGCTTACAACCGGCATACCGCTTGACTGTGGCTTATCGTACTTATCATCGGCTTTCTTCTTATCGTCCGTTTTACCCGATTTATCTTTATTACCCTTTATAATATCCGTAACATCATTTTCGTGAGTTGTTCCGTCGTCCTTTACAAATACAATATTGCCTCTGTTTACACTGTTTACAGGTACTGCAATTACATTGTCAGCCTCTTCAACAACAATTTCGGCGTCAACATTCATACCCGGCAACAAATCACCGTAATTTTCTATTTGAATTTCGATAGTGTATGTTGTTACACCGTTTTCGTTTACACCGTCTACAGGAACTTTTGTAACCACACCTTCAAATTCACCCTCTACCGCGTCTGCCGTTACAGTAGCTTTTTGACCTGTCTTAACAAGTGCTATTTCCGTTTCGTCAACATCAATAGAGAATTTAACGCTTGACAAATCATAAATTACACAAAGCGGATCTGTTGCATTTGAAGAATCTATCGTATCGCCTGCTTTTGAGTTTTTCTTAACGACTGTACCCTCAATCGGTGCTTCGACAACATAATCATCAACTGCGTCCTGTGCTTTTTCAATACCAAGTTCGGCATCGTCAAGTGCAAGCTGTGCGTTCTTTATGCTTGAATCCTGTGAGAAAGTATCGTTTTGCAATACTTGCTTTTCAAGTGCCAAAACCGCATCATTATATGAAAGCTGTGCATTGCTCATTGTCGAGTTTTGATTATCATACTTAACATATCCGACTTTTTGACCGCTGTAAACATAATCTCCTACCGCAATATTAAGATTTTCAAGTGTGCCTGATGCCGTTGATGTGATTGTTCCCTCGCTTACATATTCAAATTGTGCCGTATTTGCACAAGCAACTCCGTTTATTTCCGCACTGCCGTAATCATTTGTTGTAAGTGCGCCCGGATTTGTGACTTCAACCGTTACATACACAACTTTAGCGTGTGCGTCTGTTGAAACGGCTGACGATGATTTTTCTTTAACAGTTCCGTAAATCGTATCGCCCGAACCTATAACAGATACTGTTGCGACCGCGCCTGTCTGAATACTTTCGGCATCCACTTCATTAAACGGTATTCTCAGTTTCATATAAGAATCGTCATACAATGTTGCAACCGTTGCACCGGCATTGATATGGTCCCCTTCTTTTACGGATAATTCTTTAACTTTACCTGCTGAATTTGACTGTATGTACTGATTGTTTTTAGTATCATTAAGCGAATTTAATGCCTTTGTTACTGCATTTTGTGCAGACTTTGTACCGATATTGTTTGAAGAAACAGTCTGTGCCTTTTGCTTTACCGCGTCAACATATGCCTGTTGTGCTTTTGCAAGTGCATTTTTTGCCGTACTCAAAGAATTTTGAGCGTCATTATCTTCAAATTGATAAAGCTTATCGCCTTTCTTTACAATATCGCCCTCTTTGAAATAATCACTTGTTATATCGCCCGACTTGATAGTTGTTACTTTATACGAATCATTCGGCTCGATAGATGATGAACCTGTGATTGTATTTGTGATAGTACGACGTTCAACCGGCGAATCGGTATACATAACTTTTACGGCACTGTTGTTTTTAGACTTTATAATAAGTCCCGAACATATACCTGCAAGTATTGCTATTACAAGAATAATTATAAGTAATTTCTTGCCTATCTTAAACTTACCGATAAAGAACTTCTTGTTTTGCTTGTCATATCCAATGAATTTCTTTTTCGGTTTCTTTTCTTCATCACTGTTGTCATCATCATCTGAAAATCCAGATATTTCTTCAAAAGTGAGTTCGTCTGCATTTGTATCTTCTGTGTTAGATACTTCTGCTTCACTTTCCAAAAGCTTTTGCTCCTTTTCAGAAGTAAAATCTCCCATATTTCTTGCCTCCTGCACCTTTATATTTTTAACTTATCTGCTCTGCGACTTTAGTTAATTTATCGCAAAACATTTTAAGGTCTGCTTCATCTACATCTCTGAAACATTCCTGTAAGTTTCTGATTATAACTTTCCTTTGATTATCATATGCTTTTCTGCCCTCGTCAGTAAGAACTATATAACTCTTACGCTTATCGGTTGTATCCGATATACTTTTAACCCAGTTTTTTTTCTTCAAAGCCTTTATGCTTTGAGAAATAGCCGCCTTACTGACTTTTAAAATGTCACTCATCATAGTGACCGTCATCATTTTTCCGTCATTTGCGGACTGAGTAAGTAAATTCAACATCATATAATCGCCCCTTGACATTTCCTCAAAAGGACACTTTGAAAGAAACCACAGCTTTATCCTGCTTACGATTTCCCAACATTGAAGAAACATTTCTTCTTTCACCGTGTATCCCCCCACACACCGTAATATTAAATTTTGTTAATTTACTTAACCATTTTACCACCACAATTATTCTAAGTCAATATTTACACTTTTGATACAATATGAATTTACACTTTATTCACATTTCATTTGAATATTATTAACTTTTAGTATATAATAACTATATCATAATTGTACGAGGTGATATTAAGTGAAAAAAACATATATTGATACGGCTATGGAACGTATCGCACCTGATTTAATACTTAAAGGCGGAAACGTTGTCGATGTTTTTTCGGGCAGAGTTATTAAAGCCGATGTTATTATAAAAGACGGTATTATCTGCGGTGTCGGTTCATACAGCGGTGAAAACGAACAAGACGTTTCCGGCAAATATATTATGCCGGGTTTTATCGATTCGCACGTTCATATTGAATCATCTATGACGCAGCCGTCCGAATATGCAAAGGCAGTTATGCCTCACGGTATTACAACCGTTATTGCCGATCCTCACGAAATAACAAACGTATGCGGTGAGGACGGTCTTGAATTTATGTTAAAGTCTGCGAAAAATATTCCGCTTGACGTAAATCTTATGTTGCCGTCATGTGTACCTGCAACGCCTTTTGAACATACAGGTGCTAATCTCGACGCAAAAACAACTCAAAAACTTGCACCTAAATTCTTCGGTATCGGTGAAATGATGAATTATCCCGGTATTGTTTCAGGTGATGATGAAACACTCGGTAAGCTGTGTCTTGACATCATTGACGGTCACGCACCTTTGCTTTCGGGTCATGAGCTTGACGCATATGCAAGTGTCGGTATAAAAACCGACCACGAATGCAGTGTCGTTGAAGAAATGACCGAAAAGATAAGCAAAGGTATGTATATTCTTCTTCGTGAGGGTACGCTTTCGCTTGACGTTGCAAAACTTATCAAGGGTGTAACCCCTTACACGTTAAGACGTTGTGCGTTTTGTACCGATGACAGATTTGTCGGCGAAATTATTCGTGACGGCAGTATTGACCACTGTATCAGAAAAGCCGTTTCACTCGGTCTTAACAATATTGACGCAATCATCATGGCAACGCTTAACGCTTGTGAAATCTACGGTATGAAGAATAAAGGAGCAATAGCTCCGTCATATGTTGCCGATATTGTCGTTGCCGACGATTTGAATTTAAGTTCAATATCACAAGTCTACAAAAACGGCAAACTTGTATGTGAAAACGGTAAAGCATTGTTTGAATGCGAAACAGTTGACAATTCAAAAGTTACAAATACTGTTCATCTGCCGAAAATATCAGCCGACTTCTTCAAGACTGATGTTAAAGACAAATTTGACGCTATCGAACTTATACCCGAAAGTATTATCACAAAAAAGGTTACTGTATCGTATTCCGACAGCCTTTCTAAAGTATGCGTTATCGAACGTCATCATAATTTAGGTACAAAGGGTATCGGATTTGTAACCAATTACGGAATTACAAACGGTGCTATCGCCACTTCTATCGGTCACGACAGCCATAATGTAATCGTTATCGGCGATAACGACAGCGATATGGCACTTGCCGTAAATACTCTCGGTACAAGCGGCGGTATTGCAGTTTGTTCAGAGGGTAAAGTTATCGCATCAATGACTCTTGATATTGCGGGACTTATGTCCGTAAAATCAGCCGATGAAGTTACAAGAGAACACGATAACCTTTACAGTGCCGCAAAAGTGCTTAATATAACAGATAAAATCGATCCGTTTTTGTCACTTGCATTTTTGCCGCTACCTGTAATCCCCGAAGTTCGTATTACCGATTCGGGACTTTTCGATGTTATTAATTTTAAATTTGTGGAATGATGTTTTATTTTGCGGAGGGGCGATCATTGGTCGCCCTTTTTCTGTTCCTCTATCACCACCCCTCATTCGACTCTGTCGACAGCTCCCCTCTATGGGAGCCTTACTTGCCTCTCCTTGAAGAGAGGTGGCACGCAATGTCGGAGTGGTGGCTGTTATTCGACGTCCTTTTTTCACATTTCAACACGTTAAGGCAAGCCGATATGGCTTGCCTTATTTATTAATTTGTTGCACTTGTGTCAGTTGTGTTATCCGCTGTTTTTTGTCTGTGACCGCCGCCGAAACCAGAATTTGACTTTGTTCCTATCTTCGTTATACTGCTTTCAATTTCGGCACTTCCGACTTCTTCACCGCTTGCGTAAACCGTATACGTTTCACCTGTTTTAAGTTTATCCGATGAGTACACAATCTTACTTCCTCCTTTAACTGCTGTATACTCAGCGATTGTCTTACCGTTTGAATCAGTTATCTTAACTTCATCACCCGCGGAAATCTGTGAAGTTGTGTATGCCAAAATTACGTTTTGAGCAGAGTAACTGTTCGGATTCTCATCCATACCGCTGCCGCTTACACCTATAATTGTACCGCCGTTTACTATAAACGCACCGTCTGTATCAAAAGCACTTTCTGCACCCATTGCCTGTGCGTCAACCGTAACAGTACCGCCATTGATGAACAATGAACCGTTTGAATCAATACCGTCTGCATCGGCAACTATTTTAATATTACCGTCGTTGATTTGGATATGATGTTCACTGTCCTGTTCATTACCCTCGGCCTGTTGCATATTCGGAGGTGTCATTTGTCCGCCGTTTTGGTCGCTTGACATATCCGGCGGTGTCATTTGATTACCGTCCTGTCCGTTTGACATTTTCGGAGGTATCATTTGTCCGCCGTTTTGGTCGCTTGGCATTTCAGGCGGTGTCATTTGATTACCGCCCTGTCCGTTACTGTTTCGTCTGCCAATTTGACCTCTGCCGCCCTGCTGACCGCCTTGCATATTAGTACCGCCGCCGAAACCGCCGTTTTGATTTGCACCTGTACCGCCTGAATTAAATCCGTCATCACTTGCAGTTATGTCAATATTACCGCCGTTTATCGTCAAAATCTTCTTACTTTCAATACCCTCGGTTGATTTTGTTATCGTTATATCACCGTCATCAATCGTTACATCACCATGACCTGATATACCTTTTTTTCTCTCCGACGATAAATTAAGTGTACCACCCGTAATATTTATATCAGACGTGCAATGAATAGCATGGTCTGTCGAATCAACTGTAACTTCACCGCCCGATATATCAAGCATCCAATCCGCTTTTATACCTTTGCTTGAAGTATCTTCACTGTCGTCACTTTCTTCTGTTTGCGTAAATTGATTATTATTCATTTGTTCACGCATTGATTGAATTTCATCATCTGTCATTTGTGACAAATCTTTCATTTCACCTCGACCGCCGAAGTCATTAGATGTACTTGCCTTAACCTCGCCTGTTGTCGTAACATTCACTTCACCGTCCGATATATCAAGTATTTCTTCTGCTTGAATTCCGTCACCCTCTGCAGTAACATTTACAGTACCTCCGCTTATCGCAAGTGTGTCATTTGCATGAATACCGTCATTTTTTGCATTTACGGTAATATTTCCGTTACCGATTTCAATGCTGTTACTGCTGAAAATACCGTGATTATAATTTCCGTTTACGCTAAGTGAGCCACTGCCCTTAATTTCAAGATTATCTCTTGATGTTATACAGCCTTTTTCATTTTCATCACCGCTTGTGTAATTTTCTCCGTCCGTCAAAGTATTTTCGGTATTGTCCGTCAAAGTGATATAAGCCTTGTCGGCATTCTTTACATATACAGCCGAGCCGTTTTTATTTGTAAGACTCATACCCGACAAACGAAGTTTAACTTTTTCTTCGGTGTCAATAACAATTTGACCGTCATCAAGTGTGCCTGTGACTTCAAAGTCACCGCCCTTTGAAATTGTTATAATGTTATCCGATACGCTTATACCGTCACCTGTAACTTCAACATTGTCAAGATCAACCGTTCCTGTGTTGTTTTTCCAAGACTCGTCCTCATCATCTTGCGGAGTGGTTATTGTAACTGTGTTGTTCTTTTCGTTCCACTCAACATCAAGTCCGAGCATATCGCTTATTGCACGAATCGGAACAAGTGTTCTTCCGTCCTCAATTATAGGTGAAACATCAAATGAATATGTTTCGTCATTCTTAGTCATATCACTGCTGCCGATAGTCATTTGTATAGTCTTTGACTTTTTCTTTGCGGTTATCGTCTGTGTGTCGCTGTCCCATTTAACCTTTGCACCGAATGTTTCAAATATGGTACGCATAGGAACCATTACTCTGTCATCTACGATTTCAGGCTGAACGTCAAAGCTGATATTTTCACCGTCATATGTAACCGTAATATCATTGCTCTTTGCCAAAACACATCCGTTGCCGATTGTTGCGGTAATTGCAACTACTGCTGCTATACTTATTATCTTTTTCTTTAATCCGATATTCATTCTTATTACCCCTTTCCTTTATGTTGATTTCATTATACATTTAGTTTCTTAAATAAACCTTAAAGGAAGAATTTTATTTATGAATATTTTGTTAATAAAAAAAATGACTACGAATATGTAGCCATCTCAAATTGCAGACAAAACCATAATGGTTTTGTCTACTTTATTTTAGGATGTTTGAGGTGCTAACCTCATTGAAAATCATTTCTGGCGACCTGTGCGGCAGAAATGGCTTAAAATCTAAAGTTTCGACTTTGGAGGAACTTTATGATTT
>ERZ780223.2121-NODE-2121-length-17450-cov-6.456625_pt1 | contig 17450 bp, 15 predicted proteins | sample MGYA00511016_ERZ780223 | MGnify/ENA primary metagenome ERZ780223 (study PRJEB29588, sample SAMEA2159032) | human gut metagenome | biome: human gut; feature: human-associated habitat; material: faeces | place: Denmark | collected 2008/2010 ... | reverse complement strand
AAAATATTTTAGACTTAGATTTTTTACAAAGCAAGATTTCAAAAAGGGTTATATAAAATCAATATGCTTTTATGCTAAAATAAATCTGTGCAAAAGGCAGTTAAACCAAATCTAAAAAAAATTATAGGAGAAATAACAATTCCTGCAGATAAATCAATATCTCACAGGTCAATTATTTTGCCTTGCCTTGCAAACGGAAAATCAATTATCAAAAATTTTGCAACAGGACAGGATCCGCATTCAACAATAAACATCTTTAAAGCTTTAGGAGTAAACATTAAATACCAGACCGGTTCAACAGTAATTATAGAATCAAACGGCAAACTAAAACAACCGGCAAACATTTTGGATTGCGGTAATTCAGGTACAACAATACGACTTGTTTCAGGAATTCTTGCCGGTCAAAATTTTACATCAGTTCTAACTGGTGATAAAAGTCTTTCAAAACGACCAATGAAAAGAATTATTACACCTCTAGAACTTATGGGGGCAAATATTGATTCTAAAGATTTCAAAGCTCCGCTAAAAATTCAAGGACAACCTTTAACCGGAATATCTTATAATTCTGCGCTTGCATCTGCTCAGGTAAAATCATGCATACTTCTTGCCGGATTATTCGCAAATGGAACCACAACATTTACTGAGCCTTATATATCCAGAAATCATACCGAAATTATGCTGAAACATATGGGGGCAAATATTACGGTTGACGGAACTAGAGTATCAATTCAAAAGTCAAAACTTGAACCGATTGAAATGGAAATCTGCGGCGATATATCATCTGCGGCGTACTTTATTGCAGCAGGTCTAATTATCCCGAATTCTAAAATAATTTTAAGAAATGTTGGTTTAAACCCGACAAGAATAGGAATTATTGAAGTTGCAAAACAAATGGGAGGTAATATCAAAATTCTTAACAAAAAAGAAGTTTGCGGAGAAATTACTGGAGATATCAGTGTTGAATATTCAGAATTAAAAGGCTGTACAATCCAAGGAGAAATGATTCCAAGATTGATTGACGAAATTCCAATAATTGCAGTTTTAGCAACTCAAGCCGAGGGAGAAACAATTATTTCTGATGCTCAGGATTTAAAAAACAAAGAGTCTGACAGAATTTCAGCACTTGTATCAGAATTAAAGAAATTAGGCGCAGATATAGAAGAAAAACCGGACGGAATGATTATAAACGGTAAAAAAACGTTGATGGGAAATAATATAGTTGAAACATACCATGACCACAGACTTGCAATGAGTTTATATGTAGCTGGACTTGTATGTCAAAAAGAAATCCTTATTAATGGGTTTGAATGGGTAAATATTTCATTTCCGGAATTTGAAGAAAAGTTTGACAAATTATTAACTTAATCCGCAAATGCACAATTTTTCAGCCCAAAACCTGTAAATTACCTCAAAATCCTCGATATCGAAAAATTACGTGCGTAGCACCTTGCGGAGCTGGATGATTGGTGAGCACTCTGATAATGTCAGTAACAAAATTATGTGCGTAGCACCCTTGCGGAGCTGAACAGTTGAAGTTTCAGCTAAATAATTGGTAGCAAAGTTACGTGCGTAGCACCTATTCTTTTACTCCGCCTTGTAAAATATCATTGATAAAATATTTTTTACCAAGAAGAAAAACTCCCACAACAGGAACAGTACAAATAACAGAACATGCCAGTAAATCACCCCATAGAGTAATTTCCCTGAAACTACCTTTAAAAATTGCAAGCCCAACCGGCAAAGTACGCATAGATTCGGTATTTGTAACAATAAGAGGCCACATAAAACTGTTCCAGCTTGTTACAAACGTAAAAATTGATAAAGTAGCTATAACTGGTAGAGCCAGTGGTAAAACTATCTTACAAAAAGTTGTAAAAATATTACACCCGTCAATTTTTGCAGCTTCTTCTAAGTCTTTTGGCAAGCCAAGAAAATATTGCCTCATCATAAAAATACCAAAGCCTCCAAATAATCCGGGAATAATTAATGCTTGATAGGTATTTATCCAGTGGAGCTGCCGCATAAGAAAAAACAAAGGAATAATATTAACCTGCGGCGGAACAAGCATTGTAATTAAAATAAGTAAAAACAAGCCATCTCGCCACTTAAACTTTAGCCTTGCAAAGGCATAACCTGCAAATGCAGATATCACAACCTGTCCAAGAGTAGTAACCAGCGCTACAAATAAACTGTTTATAAAATATTTGAACATAGGAATTTTATGAAAAACATTTGAATAATTTTCTAATGTCAATGGAGAATATAATAACTTACCACCCTGATTAAATATTTCTCCATTTGGCACAAAAGAAAGATTCAACATTGCAAAAAACGGATATAACATACTAAATGCAATCAATATTAAACATAAATAACCTAAAACTTTTCTCAAGGATTTCATATAGAAATTATAACACGGCAATAAAATCTTGAGCAAAATTTTATACAGTATATTTGATAAGTTTTATATTAATTTTAAAATTAATCAATGGACAAAGTTTTAGTTTTTGCAGTATAATCAGCCTATGAAAATTCTAGAAAAGATAAACGTTAATTCTGAATCAAAAACATATATCAGTGGAGCAATCTTTTTCATTATTGCACTTTTTGTTGTGACAGCAGTAACATTTTTAGCCTTAATATCAGATAAGCTTGATATTGTTATGACACAGCCAGCAAGAGAAACGTACACGTACTTTATCTCTATAATGGATAGAATTCTGGCAATTCTAACGCTTTGTGTAATGCTACCTCTAACAATTTATCAAAACACAGCACAACAAAAATCTACAATGGATAAATCAATATCCGTAATTAGTTTATTATTTTTACTATTTCTAGTTATGAGTTTCTTTTCAGGAGAGTACTATTATCTAAAAAAATATCAGAATGGCGAACTAAGTTATTCGAAAATGTTTTGCAAACCAACAATTGAAACAAAAATTTTTGATAACATAATCAAGCAAAAAGGGTTAATACCTCCTGAAATGTGCTTAAAAATTTTAAAACATTAAATAAAAGTTAATTTAAAATGACTTCATTCAAAATAACGTTAAAATAAAAATATAGAAAATTTATATTGAATGGAGTTGATATATATGTTAGATTTTGACAAATTTACAAATTATTCTCAAGAAATAATCTCTAGCGCCAATGCTCTAATGTGTTCCTACAAAAATACTCAAGTGGAACCCGAGCATATTATGCTTGCAATGATAAAAGATAAAGGAATAATTAAAGACTATTTAACAGACCTAAATTTGCTCAATCAGGATTTTATAAATAAAATCCTATCAAAAATTGAAAGCTTCCCAAAATTATCAGGGCCGATAAATAGTCAGGGATTATATTTAAGCCAGCAAACAATGAGACTATTGGAGCTATCAATAGAAGAAAGCAATAACTTGAAAGATGAATTTGTAAGTATTGAAGCAATCTTGCTTGGAATGACAAAACTTGATAACAGCGAAATAAAAAACATACTGGAATCATATAAAGTTACAACAAACTCCGTACTAAAAGCAATGAAAAATATAAGAGGTAATAATAAAGTGAATACAAAAAATGCAGAAGAAAATATGAAAGCTCTTGAAAAATATTCAACAGACTTGACAGACCTTGCAAGAAAAGGAAAACTTGACCCTGTTATAGGCCGAGATGAAGAAGTAAGAAGAATTATTCAGGTATTAAACAGACGTACCAAAAATAACCCTGTATTGATAGGTGAACCGGGCGTAGGTAAAACTGCGATTGTAGAGGGTTTGGCACAAAGAATTATAAGAGGAGATGTTCCAGAAAGTCTTAAAAATGCAAAACTCATTTCGCTTGACTTAGGAGCTCTGGTTGCCGGTGCAAAATTCAGAGGAGAATTTGAAGAACGTTTAAAAGCTGTATTAAAAGAAGTTGAATCATCAAATGGTGAAATTGTAATGTTTATTGATGAACTTCATACAGTTGTGGGAGCCGGTTCTACTGAGGGTTCTATGGATGCTGGAAACTTATTAAAACCAATGCTGGCTCGTGGAGTTTTGAGAACTATCGGAGCTACAACTATTAATGAATATAGAAAATATATCGAAAAAGATCCGGCATTAGAAAGACGTTTTCAACAAGTCCTAGTTGAAGAACCATCAGTTGAAGATACTATAAGCATATTAAGAGGACTGAAAGAAAAATATGAAGTTCACCATGGTATCAGAATTTTGGATAGTGCAATTATAGAAGCAGCTAAATTATCAGATAGATACATTACAGACAGATTTTTACCTGATAAAGCAATCGATTTAATTGATGAAGCCGCAAGTTCATTACGGATTGAAATAGATTCAATGCCTGAAGAAATTGATTCAATGATGCGGCAAAAAATTCAACTTGAAATTGAACGGGAAGCTTTAAAAAAAGAAGATTCGGAAGAAGCAAAAGCTAAAGTTGAAGATATTACACGTCAAGTGAAAGTTTTAGAAGACAAAATTAATGTAATGAAAGCACAATGGGAAAAAGAAAAAGCATCAATAACATCTGAAACTGACATAAAAGATGAAATAAATAAAATAAAAACCCAAATAGAAGAAGCTGAAAGGAATACTGACCTCCAAAGGGCCGCAGAACTAAAATACGGTAAACTCTTAGAACTCGAAAAACAACTAAAAGCTTGTCAAAACAAAGAAAAAGCTGATAATAGCTTATTAAAAGAAGAAGTAACCTCAACCGACATTGATGAAGTTGTTTCAAAATGGACAGGCATACCAGTGACCAAGCTTGTCGAATCTGAAATGCAAAAATTACTTCAAATGGAAGATATTCTGCATAAACGTCTTGTAGGACAAGATGAAGCGGTTACAACAGTATCCGATGCAATTCGCCGCGCACGCTCAGGTTTAAAAGACCCCAAACGCCCAATAGGTACATTTTTATTCTTAGGTCCTACAGGAGTTGGTAAAACAGAACTTGCAAAATCTCTTGCTGAATTTATGTTCAATGACGAGGATGCGCTTATCCGTATTGATATGTCAGAATATATGGAAAAACATAATGTAGCAAGACTTGTTGGAGCTCCTCCGGGATACGTCGGCTATGAAGAAGGCGGTCAATTAACTGAAGCTGTACGTAGAAAACCATATTCGGTCGTATTATTTGATGAAATTGAAAAAGCACACCCTGATGTGTTCAATATAATGCTCCAAATTTTTGATGATGGACGTCTTACAGATTCAAAAGGTAGAACTGTTGACTTTAAAAATACGCTTATAATCATGACAAGTAACATCGGCAGCGATATTATTCTGGAAAACACATTGAACTCAATGTTATCTCCGGAAGAATACAGCAATACAAAAGAACAGGTTCTTGCCGTATTAAGACAACATTTCAAACCGGAATTTTTGAACAGAATAGATGAGACAATATTCTTCAAAGCCTTAAATTTACAACAATTAAGTAAAATTGTAGATATTCAAATGGATTATTTGAGAAATCTATTGAAAGATCAGGAACTTGAATTTGTTATTACTGACGAGGCAAAAGAATATCTTGCAACTCAAGGATTTAACCCTATATATGGAGCCAGACCATTGAAACGTGTAATTAGACAAATGGTAGAAAATCCACTGTCAAAAATGATACTTGCTCAAAATTTTCTAAAAGGAGATAAAATAAAAATTGACCTGCAAAATGACCAATTAAATTTTGAAAAGGATAAGTAATAAAACAGACTAAAAAACTTTTAATGCACAGAAATGGCGAAATTATCATATAATGATAATTTCGCCATTTCTTATAATTACAATTATTTAGAATTTAAAAATTAATAGCTTGGACCGTTTAAAAGTTCATAAGCTGCGTCCCAACCGCTTAAACCACCTCTAGTTCTAAATTTAGTCAATTGAGACTGGCTTTTTTTCTGAGCTTTAGCGTTATCCTTGTTGTATTTTTTTAACATTTTTTTGTTTGTATTTCTTTCTGTAACAATAGGATTTGCATAAGCTAAAAAGTTTCTATATTCATTACAGCCATAACCGGCTTTTACTTTAGCTGGATAAGCATAGCTGATATAATTGAATAAATTCATCGCTCTATCTGCATTTGCAGGTTTTCCTTGCAAAACTTCCCAATAAGTACCGGTCATCTTTGTTAAAACAACAATAGTTGCAAGCGGATTATAATTAGCCGCAGCCATCAAATTTGCAGCAATAATATCAGCTTCCTTATTTTCTTTAGACGCCGCATAATTAGAAGCTAACGCTGATGTTGTAGAGTTTTCAACACCTATAGTTGTATCAGCAGTTAGCAATGAAACAATTTTACCTTTTGAAGCATGACCACTTATTATATGCCCCAATTCATTTGCGACTACAGCTGCAACCTCATTATCATTTCCAGCATAAGACAATTCTGCTTTTGAAACGTTTACCACACGTTTAGTTGCGAAATTCGAATTATCTACAGCTCCGGAAACAACATTAAATTTAACGTTAGTTGCCGAAATCCCATTTTTTGTCAATAAATTTTGACCTACAACAGGAACTCTACCGGCAGCATTATAAGTAGCCGCAGAGACAGGAACTGCCAGCACAACTGAAACAAATAAAGATAATAAAACCTTCTTCATATCTAACCTCCTTTTTATTTAAACATTCTATAACAAAATCCGAAATTTTACATTCAAATGTTATGTTTTGTTGCCAGATATTTAATCATAGGATTGCATTTTATACAAAAACGGGTTAGTATAAATTTTGTACAAAATTAAGTTTTAGGGGTGAATATGTTAGAAAAAATAGAAAGATTTCAAATTCTTTTATTGGCAGTTGTAATTGCTATAGGCGGGATTATTGCATCCGGCATTCTGACAGGAGCACTGTCAAAAGACGTAATTTCTGTTACCGGTTCCTATTCACAACAAGTAATATCTGACAGTGGAATTTTTGAATTTGAAATCAAATCAAGAAAAGCAACCAAACCTGAGGCTTATGCTGAAATTAACAAACAAAGACCTGTTGTAATTAAATATCTGGAAGAACAGGGATTTTCAAAAGAAGAGATAGATATTAAAACATCAAGAGGTTATGATATTTACAAAATAATGCCTAATGGCATGACAACAAACCAAATCGCAGCATTTGATGCCTCTCAAAGAATTTCCGTCAAATCAAAAGATGTTCAAAAAATAAAAAAAGTAGCAACTGATATCACAAATCTGACATCAAAAGGAATTGATATTAATGTAGAAGAACCTTCTTATTTTTATTCAAAACTATCAGATGTAAAAGTAAAAATGCTTGAAGAAGCGACCAAAGATGCAAAACAACGAGCATCTGCAATGCTAAAAGCAACACACAATAAAGTTGGAAAAATTCAATCTGTAAGAATGGGAGTATTTCAAATAACACCTGTAGATTCAACAAATGTTTCAGATATGGGAATAAATGACACAACAACTATTGAAAAGAAAATTACATCTGTTGCAAATGTAACATTCAGAATTAAGTAAAATGAGGTAATAATGAAAGCACTTGTATGGCATAAAAACGGAGAAATCGAACTCATTGAAAAAGAAAAACCACAAATTCAAAACGCAAACGATGCGATAGTTAAAGTAACTCTATCAACAATATGTACAAGTGATTTACATATAAAAAATGGATTTGTACCAAAAGCAAAACCTGGTACAGTTCTTGGTCACGAATTCGTTGGAAAAATCGTAGAAGTAGGAAATAATGTAAAAAGCTTCTCAATTGGAGACCGAGTAAGCGCAAACTGTGAAACATTCTGCGGAGAATGCTATTTCTGTAAAAAAGGATACATAAATAATTGTCAAAATGGCGGCTGGGAAATGGGCTGTACAATAGACGGCTGTCAGGCTGAATATGTAAGAGTTCCCTACGCTGATAACGGACTGACAAAATTACCTGATAATGTTACTGATGAAAACGTATTATTTGTAGGTGACATTTTATCCAGTGGATACTTTGGAGCTGAAATGTGTGAGATTCAATCAGGAGATACAATTGCGGTTATCGGCTGCGGCCCTGTAGGTATATGCGCAATGATGTGTGCAAAATATATGGGAGCAGAAAAAATTATTGCAATAGATATAGATGATACAAGACTGGAAACTGTAAGCCGCAATAATCTGGCTGATTATTGCCTAAACCCAACAAAAACAGATATAGAAAGCACAATTAAATCTTTAACAGAAAATCGCGGGGCTGATGGAATAATTGAAGCCGCTGGAGGTTCAAATACCTTTGAAATGGCCTGGAAAATTGCCAGACCCAATGCCATTGTTGGAATTGTTGCAATGTATGAAGAAAATCAAATTCTACCTTTACCTCATATGTATGGAAAAAATTTAACATTTAAAACCGGTGGGGTAGATGCTGTTCATTGTCAAAAACTGGTTGAACTTATAGCACAAAAGAAAATCAACACAGATATTCTTATTACGCACAAGTATTCTCTTGAAAATATTATACAGGCATATGAACATTTTGAATCAAAAAAAGATAACTGTATAAAAATAGCAATTGCGTAATAAAATTACATCTTTACCATAACAGCATCAATTTTATTGTATAAATCCAAGGCAATTTGCGAGCCATCTTTTTTTAGTAATGAAAGATAAGTTTCACTAAAATCACGCGGAGATATATCATCTATTTCACTTAGTATATTTAAGGCATCTTTATATTTTTTAGTTTTTATGTAACATTTTAATAAACATTTATTTATTGTAGGATCATTTTGCCCATAACAAATTTTATTAAACTCTTGAGCTTTTATAAAATCACTTATAGCTTGTTCATATTGGTCTTCTCGGTACATGTAAACCAAACCTCTGGAATAATACCCGTCATTTAAAATATATTCAAGTTTTCGAGTGAAATTTCCATCATCTTTGTAATGATTTAAAGATTCTTGAGCCAGTGTAATGATACTGTTAATAGTCTGAAATTCATTATCATAATCAAGGCAGTCATAGTATTTCTTTCTAAGCTTAGATAAATCTCCCAGTTCATTCAAAATAGAAGATTTTTTAACCTCACTAACTGCCAACTTCATATCTACACGGAACTTTGAAAGTTCTCGTGCCAGAGTTTTTTGCAAATTTTGCCTTGATTGCTCCGCCTGATTTTTAATATCTTTTACATCCTTTTTCAAAGTTGTTAACGTAGCTGCTGAACTTTTTTTATAAAATTCCATATCCTTTAATTTTTTTTCAAATTCACACTCCATTTCTTTAATTTTTTCTCTATAGGACTGCCCTAAAGCAAAAGGAAGCCCTATACCAACAATTGCTGTTAAACAAGTTAGCAACGTTAACCAGAAAATTAACCAATTTGCCTGTGTTTCATAATAATTTGTCATAAAATCTTGATAATTTTCAGGTGTTTGAACTGTAATCGAATTTCCGGATTGCACATTACGATTTTCATATTTCAGCAAAGTAATACGTTTAACTAAATTAGTCGTAGTATTCATATTCACTGAATAGGATATAAATATAAATAAACTAAAGAAAAGTATTAAAATTGGGACATTAATTATACATTTATCAAAGATACTAAAAGACTTTTTCATACACAAAAACCTAGCTATACTATATACAAATTAATTCATATAAAACAGAATCTTAAAAATGATATTTGAATAATTCAATATTTACAATTAGCCAGACGGATAAATTTTTAAATTTTCCAATTCTGGAAAACATAAAAATCCAAAATTTATTTCCCGCATCACTAACAAAATCCTCTTAACAAATGGAATTATAAAAAGCAATTAATCAACTAAATTTGTTTTTATAATATATGGGGAAAAATGGGAATTATTAGAAATGTTGTACCAGAAGTATATCGACATTTGCGAATAGCAAATAAATCTACTCTTCTAGAGGTAAAACCTATTAATAAATCAAACTTAACAAAAAATTTAAAATTTGATAAGGAATTATTTGATACATTTAATTACACTTCAGATGAAATAACAAATGCATACATGGAATATGCAAAGTCACCTTACGTAAATACGTATTTACGGCAAGGATGCCCTATATCAGAAAAAAGTAATAAAATTATTGATTGCCTGAAACAAGGAATTCAAAACTCTACTCCAAAAGCAGGGAAATTTTATAGAGGAGTGACAGCTTGTCCTGATGAAAAAACAGCTCAAAAATTAATTTTTAATAATCCCGGCTTCACATCAGTAGCACCGGAAATTAATAAAAAATATGCTGAAACATTTGCTCTTGGGAAAAATGGTGCTCTTATTGAATTTGAGTTAAAAACTCCCATAAAAGGATTACAGGAAAATAATTACGAAGTATTATTTAATCCAAAAACGTTTACACCTGAAAAATATGAAATTAAGAAAGTAAAGGATGGTTTATTTAAAGTTAGAGAAAAAGCAGAACCCGTAAAATTTGCATTAAGTAATACACATTTTTCAGATGGAGGAACTATAACATATGGGATTCTTCCTGATAATTATGTTAACAAGACAAAACATTTTGAAGAATCTTACTCCTCAGTTGCAAGATTTGGCCCTAAAAAAGGACAAACAATAACACATCCGGCAAAATGGGTTGAATCTCAACTTATACGCCCTCATTATTATATTGATAAATTATGGAGTACCGGAAAAGGTTCAGGAACAAAATCGGTTCAATCTATCGTTCAAAAAAGCTTACAGGATCCAAGAACAAACGGACGAGTAGCATTGGAAGCCTGTTGTATAGATGGCAAAACTTCTCCTGCTGGATTCTATTACAAATTAGGTTTTAGATTCAATAATCCGGAGGCAAATAAGACAATGGAAAAATGGCTTGCAAGTGGAGGAAAAAGAGAAGATTCGCCATTCATAACTGGAATGATGCACTTGCCGGCAGAAAATATTGAACACTGTTTAAATTATAAAAACATATAATCTTTACTAATTCTCGCCTGTTATAAATAATCTTGCTTAAAAAGGCTTTTCGTAAAGAAATTATTTTAATAATAAACAGAACACATAAAAAAGGACGGATTATTCCGTCCTTTAAATTTATTTACCCTGGATGCGATTCGAACGCATGACCTACCGCTTAGAAGGCGGTTGCTCTATCCAGCTGAGCTACCAGGGCTTACGTTTTTTATATTACCACGAAAAAATTTTCTTGCAAGTCTTTTATTTTATTTTCTTTGCTTCTTTTTAATAAATTTCACATTCCTTATTTTTTATTCATTCATTTTTTTGTTTAAGTTATAATCATCATATACATTAGAAAAAAATAAAGGATACTTAATTATGCTAACCGGAAATGAAATTAGAAAATTATACTTAGATTATTTTAAAACAAAACGTCAACATACAATTGTTGAGAGTTCAAGCCTTGTACCTGATAATCCAACTGTATTATTAACTACAGCAGGTATGCTTCAATTCTTACCTATATTTTTAGGTATTCAAGATTGCCCATATGATCCTGCCAGAGCAACTTCTTGCCAAAAGTGTGCAAGAGCCGGCGGTAAAGATTCAGATATCGAAAACGTTGGTAGAACTCCTCGCCACCATACATTTTTTGAAATGTTAGGGAATTTCTCTTTTGGCGATTACTACAAAAAAGAAATTATTCCTTGGGCTTGGGAATTTGTTACCGAAGTTTTAAAACTTGATAAAGATAGACTTTGGATTACTATTTTTGAAACCGATGATGAAGCTTTCGATATTTGGAGAAGTGTTGGCGTTCCAGCAGAAAGAATTAAAAGAAAAGGTAAAAAAGATAATTTCTGGGGGCCTCCAGGAGCATCTGGATCTTGCGGTCCTTGTTCTGAAATCCATTATGACTTAGGGGAACAATATAAATGTGATGATCCAAATTGTGGTATTGATACTTGTGAGTGCGACAGATGGGTTGAAATCTGGAACTTAGTATTCACTGAATTATACCAGGATGAAGAAGGCAACCAATCTCCATTGGGTAAGAAAAATGTTGATACCGGTATGGGATTAGAACGTATTACTATGGTTTGCCAAGGTGTAGCTTCAACATTCGAAACTGATTTATTAAAACCTATTATGGATAAAGTTTCAGAAATGAGCGGGGTTCCTTATAAAAAATCAGAAAAAACTGATATCTCTTTGCGAATCATTACCGACCACGCAAGATGCGTTTCCTTCTTAATTTCTGATGGTGTAATCCCTGGAAATGAAGGTAGAAGTTACGTATTACGTATGATTTTACGTAGAGCTCTACGCCACGGAAAAATCTTAGGTATGGAACTTCCTTTCTTATATAAATTAGTAGACGTTATCGTTGAACACTACGGTGAAGCATATCCAGAATTAGTAAAAAATAAACAAAAAGTTATTGATACCATTAAAAAAGAAGAAGAAAGATTTGCTAAAACTCTTGACCGTGGCTACAAAATGCTTGATGAATTCATCGATAACAAAAAAGATATCGATGGAGAAAGTGCTTTCAAGTTATATGATACATTTGGTTTCCCTTTTGAATTAACAAAAGAAATCGCTGAAGAAAACAGTCTTAAAGTTGATGAAGCGGGATTTAAAGCAGCAATGCTTGAACAAAAAGAAAGAGCAAAAGCTGCAACTGCAAAAATTAGTGTAACTGGAGATATGAAATACGCAAAAATCGAAAAAGAAGTTGGTTCAACTAACTTCATCGGATATAGCGAAAATGAATGTTCTGATGCAAAAATTCTAGCTCAAATTGAGGGAGAAGGATTTGTTGATATAGTATTAGACAAAACTCCATTTTACGCAGAATGTGGCGGACAAGTTGGAGATAGCGGAATTATCGAAAGCTCAAACTTAAAAGCTGAAGTCTTAACAACATTTAAAGTTAACGACTTGTATGTTCATAGATGCGAAATTTTAAATGGCGAAGTTACTATAGGTGATACTGTTAAAGCTACAATCGATTTAGCTAGACGTGAAGAAATAAGAGTTCATCACACATCAGCTCACTTATTACAAGCTGCATTAATTAAAGTTCTAGGAGATGAAGTAAAACAAGCAGGTTCTCAAGTTGAAGAAAACCGTATGAGATTTGACTTCACATTCTCTAGAGCAATGACTGCTGATGAAATTAGAAAAACTGAAGAACTTATGAACAACTGGATTGGTGGAAATTATAAAATAAATACTAAAGTTATGGGTATTAAAGAAGCCGAATTAACTGGAGCGACAGCCTTATTTGGAGAAAAATACGGTGATGAAGTTAGAGTTGTTTCAATAGAAAATGACAACGAATGTATTTCTAAAGAATTTTGTGCAGGTACACACGCCAGACAATTAAAAGATCTAAGACTTGTAAAAATTGTTTCAGAAAGTGCAATCGCCGCAGGTACAAGACGTATTGAAGTCGTTGTTTCTAAACCTGCAATAAATTACTTAAATGCAAAATCTACAGAATTAGACAAATTATCAACAAAATTCAAATCTCACTTTGATGAAGTAGTTGAACGTGTTGAAAAATTATCTGATGAAAACAGAGAACTTCAAAAACAAATTGAAAAACTTGAAGAAGAAAACGCTAGAAACAAATTTGCATCTTTCGTATCAAAAGCTCAAGATATAGAAGGTGGTAAATTATTTATCTCTAAAGTGACAGCACTAAAACCTGTTGGAATAAAAATCGGCTTAGAATTTTTATCTCAAAAATTAGGCGATAGTATAATTATCCTAGCAGGAGAAACAACAGTAGCTGTAAAAGTTTCAGATAACTTTGTAAAACAAGGTATCAACGCAGGTAAAATAGTTGGTGAAATCGCAAGAGCAACAGGTGCTAACGGAGGAGGTCGCCCTAATTTTGCCCAAGGTGGAATTAAAGACACTTCAAAATTGGATGAAATTCTAGCAAAAATAGAAAATGATATAAAAGCCTAGCTGTAAAAGGTAGAAAAATTCTACCTTTTTATAGTCAATTATTTGTTCAGATTTTAACAAAATATACAAAATATAAGGAGAAAATGTTATGATAAAATTTAACGAAAATATACTAAACAGATTTGCCCAACCTACAGGAGCTTGGGCAAAATTAAACAAATCAACTACTCAATTTAAAATGGATAGTGCTGATGACTTTAATAAGTATTTTTACCAAAAACTTATGTTAGCTCAAAAACTTGAAAAAACACCATCAACTGATACATTAGTCAAATCATCTGACAAATTTACTACAATCCCAAGCATATTTGACAACTTTTTAAAGTAAATAGCTTGAGAACTTAATAAATTTACAAAACTCTTTTCATACATCATAATAATGAAAAGAGTTTTATTATATAAAAAGAGGAGAAAATAATGACTATATTAAAAATTGAAAGACTTGCCCATAATGAGAATATCCCTCAATATCAAACTAAAGGCGCCGCAGGAATGGATTTGTGCGCGGCAATAACGGAACCTGTGCCACTAAGACCTTTAGAGAGAACTCTAATTCCTACAGGACTAAAAATAGAACTTGAACATGGATATGAAGCCCAAATCCGCCCGCGCTCAGGTTTATCCATAAAACATGGAATTACATTGATAAATTGCGTAGGAACCATAGACGAAGATTATAGAGGTGAAGTCTGTGTTCCAATTGTTAATCTCTCAAACGAAACATACACCATACAACCGCAGGAACGAATTGCTCAAATGATTATAGCAAGAGTCGAACAGGCAAAAATTGAAGTTGTAACAGAATTAACAGAAACCTGCAGAGGTACTGGAGGATTTGGTTCAACAGGAAAATAATTAAATACATTTATTGAATGATGACAAACACCATAGCCCGATTTAGAATAGCTTGGTGTTTATTTATATTTGAATAAAGAAAGGAATTATGAACTATGAGTATGAATGCAAATCCACAAGTGCAGCTTCAAACAGCTCAAAAATCGTGGTTAGTTACAGCTTTACTATCATTTTTTGTAGGATTTTTAGGAATCCATAGATTTTATACGGGATATATCGGAATCGGTATTGCTCAATTATTGACTTTTGGAGGATGCGGATTATGGGCATTAATTGACCTTATCTGTATTTTAGCTAATAAATTCAATGATGCTAAAGGTCAAACATTGGAAGGTTACAATAAAGCTGTTGCAATTGGTTTAGTAGTTACATTATTATTATTAATTGTTTTAAGTAGATTTTCAAGCATTCTTTCAATAGCTACATCATTTGCAGGGCAGTCATAAGTAATAATTTAAGAGGAGATTTTTAAATGGCTATCACAGAATATGGTTCAGATACAACTTTTCAAAAATTAGAAGGTAAAAACTGGATGGCAACAATGATGTCATGTTGCGCATTTGGAACTTTTGGAGCTCACAGATTTTACACAGGCAAACAAGTTACAGCTTGGATAATGTTTGCACTGACTTTTAGTTGCTGTCTCGCTCCAATAAGTGTAATATGGACACTTATTGATGGTGTAATGATTGCATTAGGTAAATTTACGCATGCTGATGGCAGTGAATTATATGAAAGAATAGATTGGGTCGGTTATCTTTATATTGGTATAGTTGTATTAAGTATAATTGGTGCTGCAGCATATTTTGCATTATTTGTAGCTAGTATGGGTGCAATGTTAGGAGGTTTGGAAACGCCAACACCTTAATTAAAGCTATTTAATTAAAAGATTTAGATGTATCAAAAATTTATTTTTTGATACATCTTTTTAAAAGAAATTATGAATAAGAATAAATACAGAAAAATACAAACCATTCTAATCATAGGTCTGCCAATATGGGGGATTTTATTTGCGAATCTTGCAGTTGCAGCTCATTTTAAAAATTTTTGTCTGATAAAATTTCTAACACATCATGAATGCTGGGGCTGCGGTCTAACAAGAGCATTTGTAGAATTTTGCAAATTCCATTTTAAACAGGCTTACAATTATAATCCTCTGATATTCATAGTTGTACCCGTGTTACTAATTATATGGTTTTTATTGGTAAAAAACGAATATAAGCAAAGTAAAAAACTTCTTTCCAATAAAAAAGGAACCGATTAAGGTTCCGTTTAGTAGTAGGGGAAAAGGAGGAAAAATTATTAGTTTTTAATTACATTTTATATATCGACAACAAAAGATGATAACTTTAATTTTTAGAGTCATATATTAAGATTTTGTAACATAATCTAAAATTTGAGAAAAAGATAATTGTCCTATCAAACTCGTTTCAGCACCTTGGGACTTAGCATATTCCAAAACGAGTTCGTAAGAGGGTGAAATTTGGCTAGTTTTTTAGCATGTATAGAGGGCATTTTGGGACTGATATATAATTTTACACCAAATATGCTCAAAAACGAGTCCTAATGTCATTCCGAACTGACTAGAAAATTAGTTGAGTTTACGAAACGTAATTTTCTGTTCCTACTCGATGGTTCGGAATCTTACCAGTACTTAGACCCTGAAACAAGTTCAGGGTGACAGTTCTAGCTATGTTTAGTGTAAAATCTATATATGTTCCAGAATTTTGATATAAATCAAAAAACAAAATGTCGCGGTATTAGTCGCGACATTTTGTTTGAATAATTCATACTTGATTATATAGTTAAAAGTATTTTTAATTTGTCTAAAAAATTATATCCTTTAGACTTAGTCACATAGTCTAAATTTAATCTTCCATCACTAATAATATATTCTCGAAGTTTCGCAGTCTTAGGATATAACTTTTTTACTTTTGAAGCCAAAATCTCTCGTAACATATTAACTTTAGTGTTTTCACCCAACATAGCATGATTTCTCCAAAAATACATTGGATAGTTTTTAGGTTTTTTATTAATATATTTATCATTTTTTGGTTCTATATAACCATAAATATCATTATTTGGAGTATAATTACCATTATCATCTAATATAATTTCACCACTACTATCTAATTGACAGAAAATACTAATAAAAACATCAAAATCTTTAGTACCTTTTAAATTACTTAAAGCCCAAGTAAGTTCACTATTAAAAGCAACATCATTAGTTTTAAATTCAACTTCTTGTTTAAATTTTTGACGAATTTCTTTTGGTTTACGTTTACCTTTAATATTTCGTAAAGCTGTATATAAATTAGCAAGTTCTTCTCTTTCTTCTTCAGTAAGTTTAGTAAATATATCTTTAGCATGAATACGTCCATCTCCACCAAATTCAATAGCTGTAATAGTTTTTCCTAATAATTCGTTAATTCTACCTATAATTTTAATTCTTCGAGGATTAACTTCTTTTTCATTTTCACTTGGGTCACGAAGCATTCTATAAAAATTATCATCAAATATAGGAAGATTATTAGGAATATCTTTTATTAATATAGCTTCTCCAGCGTTACTATCATAACTAAAATCATATTTATGTTTAGTAAGTTCTTTTATAGTAGCAATATCTTTATCACTTAATTTTCGAGCATCAACATTACCAAATTCATCATAAGCATTAGCATCATCTATTATTTTCTTAATTTTAGCAC
>ERZ780223.2116-NODE-2116-length-17491-cov-7.537910_pt1 | contig 17491 bp, 11 predicted proteins | sample MGYA00511016_ERZ780223 | MGnify/ENA primary metagenome ERZ780223 (study PRJEB29588, sample SAMEA2159032) | human gut metagenome | biome: human gut; feature: human-associated habitat; material: faeces | place: Denmark | collected 2008/2010 ... | reverse complement strand
GGCAGAAGCGGAGAAGCCGTACTCATAGCTGTTGTCCGTCCTCAGTCCTGAGCCGCACTCCGTCACGGTTATGGTTATGTCGATGCTCCTTACAGCATCATTGTCCGCATCAGGATTTACGGTATGTGTTGGGGTAACATCTATCACGGGCGCGGAGGTGTCACGCCATGATGGATACAGGTCAATTACAGCTCCGCCGGCAGCTGAGAGGTTCCATTTCTTAATTTCACCGCCGCCTGTATAGTCGGAGAGAAGACTGTTTTTGTACCAGCCGCTTATGGCATATTCCGTGGTGTCCTGTCCGCCAGCGGTGTAGACAATTGAGTATGTGTCCGGTGCGGCAGGAAGAAGGCTTTCTGTATCGTAGGTAAACACTGCACTGTAGTACTCATTTTCCTTCCATGTCCACACTGAAGAAGTCAGTTCCCTGTCAGAAGGCTTAACAAGTGTTCCAAGAGCTTCCGCCGGCACGCTGCTGTGGAGTCTCACCTCGTATTTGACAGGTGTCCATTTTGCGGCAGCTGTCTTGCCGGAGGTATAATGCCAGATTTCATTGTCGCCTATCTTTACGGAAGTCCCATCTGCATTCTCTATATACCACCCCTCAAATGTCCAGCCGGTAAGCTTCGGCTCGGGAAGCCTGCCTATACCTGCATCAAACGTGACTGTCCGTGACGCTTCGTCTGAATCCCTGAGAGTTCCGGTTGCATTGCCGGGTCTGTTATAATTGAATGTAAGTGTATAACTGCACGGTTTCCACTGTGCATGCAGTGTAACCAGACCATTCGGTATGAGGGTAAGGTTTTTGACAGCCGCACGGTCCGGATAGTTTCTTCCATTACCAGCTGTGCCGTCCGCACTCTCGTTCCATCCGTCAAAATAATAGCCTGTCCTTGAAAAGCCGTTTGCCGGAAGAGTTTCACTCTTATCGTATGTAAATGCCACATCGGACATGCTTCCTGTTGCCCTTGTGCTGCCGCTGTCATTGTCATTCTTTTCAAAATGAACTGTGTAGCTGTTCGCGCTCCAGTGTGCAAACAGGGCAAGATTTTCAAGCCCTTTCCATACTGCATTGTCCGGGATGACCTCTCCTTTTGAATCTATCTTCACAATAAAAAGCTTCTTTGCCGTGTTTCCCATGTTGTCGGTCACGGTGAGGCAGTAGAAGGCAGGACCTTCGGAGCCGAAATAGTACTGTCTGCCTGATGTTATGTCACCGTTATCAAGCTGAATGCCGTTAAAGTCCGTAAGCACTGCACTTTTTATGCCGGAGTGCGCATCTGATATGTCAAAAGGGACGGCTGTTCCTTCGGGATACCAGCCGTAGGAACTTAATACTCCGCCCAAATCAGGGGCAGTGTTGTCAAAATAGTATGGCCCGAACCGGTGATAGTCAGCGTTAGGTGATGACACGGACGTGTTGCCGGCTGCATCCTTCACATGCTTCACCCACAGATAGCAGGCTCCCGAAAGCGTGCTTCCTATGGTTACCGGAACACCACTCCGGTAGCTGCTCCATGAAGCACCTGAGGGCGGGGCGCTGCTGTCCGTGCCCAGGCAGTATTCATAGGTGTTATCAGTGGAAAGCAGTTCATTGTCTGTCACGGTTACGGTCACACCCAGTGACGTGGTGTACGATGAAGTGCTTTCCGGTGAGACATTTACTGCCGGAGGCGTGGCATCCTTCCATTCCGCATGGACCGTAATACTGCCGGCATGGATCCATGCTGTGCTGTTTCCGCTTATGCTCCAGTAACTTCCGTCCACTGCATGTCCATCCGAGTTCCACACAGTGCCCCGGCTTCCTGCGGCATCAGATACCCAGCCTGCAAATATATAACCTGTTCTCACGGCTTTCACATTTCCTGAGATATCGTTATAGTCCGGTGAACCGTAGGTCACCGTGACGGACTGCACTGCCTGTCCGGAACCGTCCACGCAGCTTCCGCCGTTCGCATCAAATGTCACGGTGTACTTATTCGGCACCGCATTTGCCGTGAATGATACATCTGAGGCAGGCATGTTGAAGCGGTAGCTGTTAGAGGAAGTCTCAGCATAGCCTGTCCACTTATCCCATGAGTAGCCCTTCTTCACGGCAGCGCTTATGGCCACGCTTTCGTTATAGGCATGGCTGCCGCCGCCTGATACACTGTCTATTCCGGTTCCGGCAATGAGCGTCACGCCCCACCTGTCCGCCTTCCACTGTGCAAAAAGCTTCAGCGTATCGCCGTGGGCTGAGGGCTTCGAGACAAACGTGGAGCCTGCCGGGTAAGAGGTTCCTGTCCCATCAGCAGATGTGTTCCAGCCGTTAAAGGAATGCCCTGTTTTCGTAAAGCCGTTTCCGGCAATGGTTACGGTACCGCCGTATTTTACCGTGGAACCGTCTGTTGAGCCGCCCGTGTTTCCGTTTCCTTCATACATCACATTCAGCTCATTGGTTTCATAATACACACTGGCATAAGTTCCTTCATCGGGCACCTTCCATGATGTCCGGTCAACAGACACATAATGGCAGTTGTCGAAGGTGGAATCCGCCGCATGGTCTGCAGCGTTGAAGGTGCTGCCGTTCTTTACGGAGTAAGTCTTTGTCTTTGAATCATCCTTCACTCCGTCTTTATAAAAGTAGAGGGTCACATCCGTGTCTGCCGCTGTCCAGTATGCGTACACACTGATATTCGTTGTTCCTTTCCATACAGCCGTGCTTCCGTTTCCGCTCCAGTATGTTCCGTTTACGGCTTTTCCGTCTTTGTCATACACCTGCTCGCCTGTGCCGTTGGCACCTGTGTACCATCCGCCGAAGCTGTAACCGTCAAGCGTAGGGTTGTAAGAGCTTGCCACATTACAGTCACCGGTGCCATATACGGCAGTGCCGGTGAAAGTATTTCCTCCATTGTCTGGGTTGAAGGTGATGGTGTATTTGTTTGGAACCCACGCAGTAAAAGTAATGGTTTTTCCTTCATTCTTTAACTCATTCTCATGCCCATAGTAGCACACTGAATAGCCAAATGAACAGTTTCCACAATGAGAGCAATCATGTATATCATACACGTATATTGTGCCATCATCCGCTATAACCCCCCAGTAAGATTTATAGCTTATCATCCCGGCTCCGCAGCGACTGCATCTGCCATTAGTAGAAGTTCTGGTTAACCTGTAAATTTTCTGTGTTGCTGATACTTTTGTATACCCGGCTTCATTGGCGTGCGGCAGCATGTTATCGTCTGTCATATTGCTGATATTTACATAGTCTGTAAGAGGCTTGCTGCCGAAAATATAAATTCCTTCATATCCGCTTCCATCAAACCACGCATATACACTTATGCCGGAAAGAATGACAGCTGCTGAACCGACAACCATAACCGTTAGCACAAAAACCATCACATACGATATGAGTTTTTTAATTCCTTTCCTGATATTAAGCATGGAAAATCTCCTTTATATATTATGTACACAGACAGGATATCCGGAAATCTGTCCGCAGCTTTTAATGGCATGTTTCCATGGATATCCTGTGTTATTATGTTTTCTATTTCCTGTAATTCTCCGACCAGTAGCCGCCTTCATCCGTGTTGTATCCGTTGATGTCATACACCGCATGGCCTGTTCCATCCGGATTTGTTCCCCATCCGGTAAAGGTGTAGCCGGGACGGTACAGGTCTGTCTGTCCGTAAGCTTTGTTGTTCTTCGTGCTGTCATAGGTCACGCCAAGGCTCCTGCTGTCCTGAAGGCTGTCGGACGTCCAGTATCCGCCGTTTGTATTGAACGTGACTGTATAGCTGTCCGGGATAAACTGTGCGTACAGGATAAGGCTTGGTCCAATCCACCTGCTGTCATCATCCCAGTAAAGCCCGGACTCTTTCGCATAGGTGCTGCCGTAGACCCTGTTGCCTCCGGAGAGGGAATCATAATAGCCGGAGAAAGTATAACCTGTCTTTGACACTGCCGGGACATCTGTCCCCCAGGTGGTGTCATACTCATACCTGCCAAAGAATGCGGTGCTGCCGAAGTTTATGAACCTCAGCGTCCAGTCATCCGTGACATCCTTCATGCTGCCGTCGGTCATCGTGCCGCCGTTGCCGAAGAATGCAAGCTGCCTTGAATCATGCACCCATGCAGCCTTAAATGTTACCGTGCCGGAGCTGTATCTCAGGTTGCCGTAGGCAAGTGCCATGCCGTCAGCCCTGCCTGTACCGACGCCCGATTTTGTCTCAGCATAGGTATCACCGCTCGGAAGATAATGAAGTCCCTTGTCCATTCCTGATATTGTCCAGCCCGCGAAGGTGCAGCCGTTTCTGACAGGGTTATTTATGTCAAACACAGTGTAGGTTTCTGCAGAAGCCGGGTAGCTGCCGCCGCTGTAAAAACTGCCGCCGTTAAGCTCATAGCGTATGTCATATACTGCGTGGCTCCACTTTGCAGTAAAGAGCACCTTCTCAGCACTGTTGCACCTTAAGTTCATAAAGCTGGTTTCCTTGACTCCGGATGCGCCTGTTCCTGTAATGATGCTGTTTCCCGCTTTGTGGTCACAGTCATCACACATCCTTGTTATCTCCCATCCGGCAAATGTGCAGCCTTCCATTACAGGGTGGCTCACGTTAAAGCTCCTGTTATACTTAGCCCTGTCCGGATGGCTTGCCCCCGCTTCCCATGAACCTCCCGAAAGCTCGTATAAGATTTCATATTCGGCAGGCATAAAGTATGCCGTGTACCTCCTGTTCCCGGAGCTGCCCTGCTGTATGGTGACGGACGGAAGCCTTTCCTGCAGCCCGGTGCCGCCCCATGAAGTGAAGTGGTAACCCTTTACGTCAGGATTATTGAGCGTAAATACCGGAGTGTTCCTGTCATATCCGGAAGGATTCCCCGGGTCGCTTGCAGGCGTGAGCACGGCATTGCTCTCACTGTCCCTGTAATCGTATGCAATGCTGTAGCGGGTATCCTGCCAGAGTGCGGTGAGAGTCACCGTGCCGGTGTCGGCTCTTAATCCCGTGACTTTGATGTACTCTTTGTCTTTTCCCGTACCGCTGCAGTCTGTAAGTCCTGTATCAGTGAGCTCTCCGTCAATGATGTGCCTGTTGCCGTCCATGTCCGTTATGCTCCAGCCAAGGAACGTGCTTCCCTCCCTTGACGGACTGTATATGGTTATCTCCTTGTAATAGTTGGCTTCCATAGGGTTGCTTGCCCGCACCCATCCGCCGTCAAGGTCATATCTTATGCTGTAGTAGACAGGCTGCCACTGCGCATAGAGGGTGCTGTACGAACCGTCATAAACGGTCTGTGCAGTCACAGGGTTTTCAACCTGCGTGCCGTCACTGCGGTTCGGGAATTTCGACCAGCCGTCCGATATATCGTAGACACTCAGTTCGTAACCAGTAAGTGTTGGGTGCGGCAGCTCTCCAAGAGGGCTGTCATACCGGACTGTCTTTGATTTTACGTCATCGCCTGAGAGGACATACCCGAGGCGGCTCTTTGCCGCTGTGTCCGGGACATTGTAATCGAATGCAATGCTCAGGTTCGCCTTTACCCATTTTGCATAGAGCATAACACTCACCGTATCTGGTGATGTGCTGATTGTAAGCTTGTCGCCTGCGCCTCCGGCATATCCGTCAAAGGTCTGCGTATTCCCATCATACGAGGTATACCATCCCTCAAACGTATATCCCCCGCGGCATGATGTGGCCGGAAGCGTCAGCTCGATATTTCCATACACTGCCGTGGCTGTGAGGGTATCTCCCTTTGCCGCATTGGGGTTAGAATACGTGTCGCCGCTGTCATACAGCGTGCCACCAATCCTCCACCCGGAGAACGGAAAGCGTCCGGTAACCGGCTGGATAACGCCGGCAGTCTGGTTTCCGTTGTTGGTGTATACTTTAAAGTCAACAATGTAGTCACTGCCTGTGATGTATGAGCTGTCAGCAAGCACTGTGTGCCCGGTGTTCACAGTAATCTCATCGTCTTCCGGCATGCTTATGTAATTGTTGGATTCACCCTTTTCATAGTGCAGGGTGTAAAATCCAGCCTCCTCCCACTTTGCACAGGCTGTGACATTGCCTTTGTAAATCCATCTGCCGTTACTGTCAAAGTAAGGCGAGGCTTTCGTCTGTCCGCTGCTGTCCGTGTAGGTAAGTACAGCCCTGCCGTCCGTGTCATAGACCGGGACATCGGAGAGCTTTATTGTGCCGTCGCTCTTGTAAATGAAGTTTCCGGAACCGTCAAGCTCAGGGGCGTACCAGCCTAGGAAGGAGTAGCCAGGTCGGATCGGAGCTTTGACTGAGGCAGTACCGTATGGTGTGGCTGCCTGTGGTGCAGCAACATCAATATCGGAGCACCAACGCTCTTTTGACGGATCGTTATACCAGGTGAACAATTTGCCTTTATTGCTTCCATTGTACACTTGTATATCAGATACTGAACCAACTGCAAGTTCTCCACCATTAGCATCAAATTCAAGTGAATGGTAAAACACAAGACCGATGAGCGCATAGACATGTCCGCCGTAACCATCCGGCACACCGGTGGCCTGCTGGTCTCTGTGGTTATTTGCTGCGGCTGACTTATCATTCTTTGTTATATCATAGAAGCCTCCGTCTGCACCCACCATCTTTGTTCCCTCTAGGAGATAGAGAAACTGCTGTCCGTTCTCACCATATTTCTGGGTCATGACAAAAGACTTCTTATCCTGGAATGCTTCATGGTCACCGACTGTCTCCCACGTCTGCTGGCTGAGCGCATGATTTATGGTCGGATAACACATACCCTTGAAGTCAAACCAGCCAATGTCACCATCCGTTCCGGGTATCACATGTCCACTATCATTCGGGTCTTCGACGTACGCATCCTTAAGCTTCGTAATGGACTCATCGTACTCACCTACCCAGTACATCCTGACATGGTCCTCTCTAAGCCCCGGGTATTTGGCACGCTCACTGTCACTGTAGTGTGTAATCTCCGGCTGTGTGATGACAGCGTAATCAACCTGCTCACTCTCGTCATAGGACATCTCGTATTCGTAGATGTACTTGTTGGCGTCGAGAAGTGCAGTGCCGGCGGCGGTGTCATTGTTGACACGGGGCTGAATCGTGTCGGTCATTACACATTGTGTCTTGCCACCAGGATTATTTTTACTATCAGATTTCCAACTATCTAAATCTGACTGCACAGCATCCATTTTATGCTGCCCCGAAGAATCATAATGCGTACTATATAATGGGTCGCTTGTGTCATTATGGTAACAGTGAATTAACTGTATTGTAATTGTTGCTCCAACCTTGTCATCATTCTTTGCAGCTTGATTCCAAAAGGCCGATACATTTTCTATTCCAATACTTGTAATAAGTAAAAAACAAGTGAGTAGAATAGCAATAACTTTTGTAGCATAGTTTTTCTTTTTATTCATAGATACCTCCTTGTGCGAGTTTTTATTTAAAATTATGAAAGAAGTAAAATTTCTCTGCATACAAAAAGACGTATGCAGCTTGTTTACATACGTCTTAAAGATAAAAATATATTATTTAATAACTTTACTACTTGTACAAATAACCATGATGAACCCAGCCTTCAGCATATTTACCTATGGTTTCCATTGCTGCACTATACCCCCATTTACCACATCCGGCTTTTGCACTATCCCAATCGAAGTCTGTAAAGTACGCCTCCAGCGACCCATCTCTCTGCCCTCCCGTAGCCACATTCAGCGGTATATCCGGATGCTCATCATACCAGCTAGGCAGGGTCTTCTTTGTGCCCTCAGCGGTAACGGTATCAGTCGCACCGCACACGGAGCAGGTTGCTGTCTTGGTGCCGTCAGCCTCTGTTGTAGCATCGTCATTGTAGATATAATCACCGAAGCTGTGTGCTGTCTTAGCAATAGGCTCTGTGTAGCTGTGACCACAGGAGCAGGTATAGGTAGTAACGCCTTCCTCTGCACAGGTGGCTGCCTTTGTCACTGCGGCTGTGTAATTATGTACGTGCGCTATCTTGGTTCCGGCTGCCGTCCTTGTGTCCTTTGCACCGCATATAGTGCAGACTGCTGTCTCTGTGCCGTCCGCAGCTTCCGTTGCATCGTTGTTATAAACGTATGCTCCGAAGATATGTCCTGCTGCAGAAATTGCTTCTGTATACGAATCACCACAGGAACACCTGAAGGTCTTAACTCCCTCTGCCGTGCAGGTTGGCTGCTTGGTGACTGTGGCGGTGTAGTTATGGGTGTGTGCCTGTGTGGCAGGTTCGGTCGGCTTCTGGGCTGGGTGCTCGGTTGGCTTCTCCGTCTGCTTCTCAGCAGCCTTCTCTGTCTGCTTCTCTGTTGCTTTCTCAGTTGGCGCCTGTGTTGCGGCTGTTGTGGACTCCGTTACCTTTGATGTTGTGGTCTCGGTTACGGTTGCAGCTGCCTTTGAGGTCTCGACATTAGTTGTTGTGGCTGTTGTCACTGAGCTGTCGCTGCCTGCCTTTGTAGCTGCTTCACTGTCCTTAGCGGTTTCGCCTGATACGTCACCTTCGCCGGACTTTTCGGTGGCATCAGATTCCTTTGTGCCGGTATCTTTGCCTGCACCGGTATCCTTTGAGGCATTGCCACTTTCCTTTGTAGTCCCAGTTTCCTTAGTATTGCCGCCCTTATTTGTGGTGCTGTCCTGCTTTTTGGATGCCGCCTCAGTGCTTGTCGATGTGTCAGCTGGCAGCTCCGTACCCACCGGAAGGGTATCTACAGGGGCGAATGTTTTGCTGCAGGCAGTGGCTGTGAGCAGTGTGGACGCTATCACGGCGGCTGTCATAAAGCTGTTAAATCTATGTTTTCTCATATATCTTTTCTCCGTTTCCGGGCTGTCCGGTGCAGAACATGCAGGCGGTTGACCTGATTAGTGCACTTACAGCTCATCATTTGTTTTTTTATATAGATATATTATAACCGATATTCTTAGTTACAACAATATGCATTTATGTATGAATTTAAATTTTTCATTAATTCGGATTAGTGCATGTGGCATAAAATGAAATAGGTTTAATATCTTGACGTATTATTGTGATGTGGGGTTAAAACACGCCAGCTTAATATAATATGTTATACGCGCTAAGCTTATAGAGTGTGTTTTGACTCCGACATCTAATTATTTAATTGTCAAAGAACCGTGAAAAGAGGTATTAGCTAATATAGCGATGTTACATGGTCGGAGTAGATTTTTGTACCTCATTGTGATATACTACCTGTGTTTTATTTTTTAGATAATATTATTGCCGGTTACGGCAGAATGAGAGGAAATTTATTGTGAGAGCATACGAACGTTTACTTAAATATGTTAGCTATGAAACAACATCTGATGAAAACAGTCAGACATGTCCAAGCTCGGCTAAGGAACTGGTACTAGCGGATGAGCTTGTCGAGGAGCTTAAGGCGATAGGTGTTGCGGACGCGCATGTGGACAAGGACGGCTATGTGTACGGAAGCATTCCGGCGACCAAGGGGGCAGAGAATGAGAAGACGATAGGTCTTATCGCACACATGGATACAGCACCGGCAATGTCGGGAGCAGATATCAAGCCGCGTATTATCAATGATTATGATGGAGCAGATATAGTTCTCAATGAGAAGCTTGGGGTGGTCATGGATACCGTTACATTTCCACAGCTTAGAAATTATGTCGGACAGGACCTTATAGTGACGGACGGAACCACACTCTTAGGGGCAGACGATAAGGCGGGTATCGCTGAGATTATGACGGCGGCGGCTCAGATTATAGAGGCTGATAAAGCCTGTGAAGGCAATACTGATGAGCATATTGCACATGGTAAAATCTGCATAGCGTTTACACCTGATGAGGAGATAGGAAGAGGAGCAGACAGGTTCAATGTTGAGAGCTTTGGTGCCGATTATGCGTATACGGTTGATGGCGGTATGCTGGGGGAGATAGAGTTCGAGAACTTCAATGCGGCATCTGCTAAGGTTCATATCAAGGGCGAGAATATTCATCCGGGTGAAGCTAAGAATAAGATGAAGAATGCTTCCTTACTTGCAATGGAGTTTAACTCCATGCTGCCTCCGGCAGAGATTCCGGCGCATACGGAAGGATATGAGGGCTTCTTCCACCTCTGCGGCATGAGCGGTGATGAGGAGAATGCGTATCTTGATTATATCGTGCGTGATCATAATATGGACAAGTTCCTTGAAAGAAAGGCGATGCTTGAACATATCACAGCATATCTTAATACAAAATACGGTGCCGGAACGGTTAACCTTGACATGAAGGATTCTTACTATAATATGAGGGAAAAGCTTGAGGCTGACATGTATATTGTGGACAGGGCAGTTGAGGCGATGAGGGAGAATGGTGTTGAGCCGATTATCCAGCCTATCCGCGGGGGTACCGATGGCGCACGTCTGTCATTCATGGGACTTCTGTGTCCGAATCTGAGCACAGGGGGACATAACTTTCATGGAAAGTATGAATATATCTGCATACAGTCGATGGATAAGATGGTAGAAATTATAAAGTCTATTGTCTGCAAAGTCAATTAGTTATGCTTTAAGATAACATAAACCAATGGAGAATATTTATGGGAAATATAAGAATTATAACGGACAGCGCTTCAGATATGCCTGTCGACTATAGAGAGGATGTGACGGTTGTACCGCTCCATGTGAGATTTGGTACGGAGGAATACCTTGATGGTGTGAATTTAAGTCATAGGGAGTTTTACGAGAAGCTTATTGAGAATGAGGAGCTGCCTACAACGAGCCAGGTGGCACCATATGCTTTTGAGGATGTTTATGAAAAGGCCAGACAGGCGGGGGAGCAGGTTATAGTGATAACCATTTCAGGCAAGCTCTCAGGGACATACCAGAGTGCGTGCATTGCCGCTTCTGATTACGAGGACATGGTTCATGTGATTGACAGTGAGAATGTCACGGTAGGTGAGAGGGCGCTTGTCGAGTATGCCATAAGACTTAAGGATGCGGGAGACGACATAGATACTATCGTAAATACGATTAACAGGGAGAAGAAGAATATTCATGTTGTCGGTCTTTTAGACACCCTTGAGTACCTTAAAAAGGGCGGACGTATATCAAAGACTGTTGCATTTGTGGGAGGAATGTTATCAATTAAGCCGGTTATTTCCATAGAAGCCGGTGAGGTTGCCATGCTCGGAAAGGCAAGGGGCTCTAAGCAGGGAAATAATCTCCTTGTACAGCAGATTGAGAAGGCGGGAGGAATAGATTTCTCAAGGCCGCTGTATCTTGGTTATGCAGGCCTGGATGATACACTTTTACAAAAGTATATCACGGATAGCGCACATCTGTGGAAGGAGCATGTAGACAGTCTGGATATAATGTCAGTCGGAGGAGCCATCGGAACACATGTGGGTCCGGGTGCCATTGCGGTTGCATTCTTTGCACTCTGATGTACTGATACTTTGAAGGTGAAGAAAAAAGTCCCCCTCAGGCATTTTCCTCGTCAGGAATGACCTTGCTTTCAAGGTGCCGATAAGGGGGGCTTGATTGAAATATTGATTTTAGTAAAAACGTGTTATTTTGGTAAAATCCAATTCTTCCTCAGCCTCCTGGGCAACGCGCTTGTTTGTGATGGCTATATGGTCGAGGTATGTTATGAAAAGGTCGGATACATCAAGAGCATATTCCTCAGCAATCCTGTTGAGCTCAGGCATCATCAGGGTAGTATCAGGCACACCCGGCTGGTTGGCGCGTTCGCTCTCTACGAAGTCATCGATTCTTTTCATGAGTGCAATTTTTGTATTTGTATCGAGGTCTTTCATGGGTATTCCTTTCTAAAAAAGATAATAATAATATAGTATAGCACAGGAAAATGGAAAGTCAATCTATGCGGACGGAACCGCCACAACCATGATATGGCGGCGCGGTATACACTTAAGGCCGGATTACAGTATTAAAAAGATATATGGGATTTGATTATGAATAAGAAAAAATTTATTTGGAATATGTTGGGAAGCGGAATATACTCGCTGGCAACCGTTATTTTTGTCATGCTTGCCAAGAGAATTGTCGGTGAGGAGGCCGGAGCTAAGTTCTATATGGCATTCACAACCGGACAGATGCTTTTGACAATAGGATACTTTGAGATACGCCCATTTCAGGTGACGGATGTCAAGGGGCAGTACAGGGCGGAGGTGTATTTCGGCTTCAGAGGTCTAAGCTGTCTTGCAATGCTTATATGTGGTCTTATTGTCGGCGTGGTGTATGTCGCAAATGGAAAAGCGGATGGGTCAGGCTTCGGGCTTATCATGGCAATGTGTATGCTTAAGATGTTCGATGGTATTGCGGATGTGTTCGAGGGCGAATTTCAGCGCAATGACAGGATAGATATATCCGGTATGTCCATGACGTTTCGAACCATCGCGGTAATGGCGGCGTTCTCTGCAGCGGCATGGATGACGAGGAATATATATATCGCCTCAGCAGCGGCAACAGTGGCAGGTCTTATCGGGGTTGTCTGTGTGGCACTGGTATGGAGCAGAAGGTTCTCTAAGCTGTCCATATCTTTTGCGGCGGACAAGATGAAGTCGCTTTTTAAAAACACGGTTCTTCTGTTCATAGGTTCAGCAATGTGCATGTGGCTGTGGAACGGAACTAAGTATGTGGTAGAGTGGACGCTCACGGACAAGGAGACGCTTGTGTACGGCATAGTGTTCATGCCTACGATGGTGATTAATCTTGGAAGCAGCTTCGTGTTCAAGCCGATGCTCACCACGCTTGCAAGGCATTACGAGGATAAGAACCTGAAAAAATTCGCAGGTCTTATGGGCACACTTGTCGCGATAGCCTGTGGGCTTACGATAGTGACATTTGCGGCGGGGGCATGGCTTGGGATACCTGTGCTTTCGTGGCTGTATGACATAGACCTTGCACCCTACAGGGCGGTCATGCTGGTACTTATAGCGGCAGGCGGCTTCAATGCGGTGAGCATGCTTTTCTACTATGCCCTCACAGTCATGAGGCTTCAGAAGGAGATTTTTGCAGGCTATACCATCAACTTCATCGTGTCCATAGTGCTGCCTGTCATAATGGTGAAAAATATGGGAATTATGGGGGCAGGATGGTCATATCTCATTGTCATGCTGCTTCTTACGCTGCTGTTTGCGGGAATGTTTTATATAAGACTTATAAGTGAAAAAAGAAAATAAACCGAATACACCATAAAAAAGGAGGAGCCCTGATATATTATATCAGGGCTTATTATGAAAAAAATTCTTAAGTACTTGTGTTCCTTAATCATTTATCTTTATGTCACTTATTATATTGTGGATAAGTGAAGAAAACGTGATAATCCTGTTAATGTTTATTTAAATATAAATGAACGATTTATGAACACGGTACTTTTCATCCTCCATGATAATTACACAACTTCAACACACAATAACCGCGTTGTGCAATTATCTATACACTACACGGTCTCAGGCTCCGGATATTCAACCCCGAAGGTGTCAACGGTAACGGACTCAATGCGCTGCTCCTCCATAGGGCGGTCGCTCCAGTCGGTAGGTGTCTCGGCAATTGCATTGACAACCTCCTGACCCTCGATAACCTTGCCGAAGGCTGCGTAAGCGCCGTCAAGATGAGGAGCTGCTGCATGCATGATGAAGAACTGTGAGCCAGCCGAGTCAGGGTTCATGGCGCGCGCCATCGAGAGAACACCCGGTGTGTGTTTTAAGTTGTTCTCAAAGCCGTTCTGTGAAAACTCACCCTTGATTGAATAACCCGGACCACCCATGCCCGTACCCTCAGGACATCCTCCCTGAATCATGAATCCGCTTATGATACGGTGGAAGATAAGACCATCGTAGAAGCCTTTATTTACGAGGCTGATGAAGTTGTTGACTGTATTAGGGGCAGCCTCCGGATAGAGCTCTGCCTTGATGGTGCCGCGCCCTGCGACTGTAAATGTAACTATTGGATTCTGTGACATTGTAAAATTCCTTTCTATGATTTAATATATATGATTATAACTTTATCGGAGTGTTTTAGTCAATGGACAAGTCTATGAATAATATTCATGTGTTCCATACAGTCGTGCTGGTGTTAAAGCAGATGAATGTGGACGTGGAAAAATATATTGAGGCTTCGGCTTCGGAGGGGCTTAGGGTGGAGGTGTGCATAGAGACCTCCGGGTCCGGAATGGAGTGTCTCCATGAATCAGCGAATTTATCGAAGATACTAAATAAATCAATTGAAAATAATGAGAAGCTTGGTGCTGAGGGCATTAAAGCAGCGTCGGAGGATACCGCAAAGACTATGGGGTGCAAAGAAGAAGCGCTGGGGCTTCTGGTTATAACGGATGATGATGAGGCAGCAGGATATTTAGAGAAGCTTGGGGTGGCGGTGGCAGGCTATAGGGCACCGGGGCATGAATGCGAGAGCTTTTCGGCAAAATATGTTGTTGAGGAGCTTCCGATGGTAGATGATGATTATTTTAATCTTGTCTATATGAGGGCACATCATATCCCGGTGGAGATAGCCCGCACATCAAGAACCATAATCAGGGAGATGACGGAAAAAGACCTTCCGGATATGTATGAGCTGTATGCGGACCCTGCTGTGGCAAGGTGGACTGAGCCATTATATGCTTATGAGGAGGAGCTGGAATTTACAAGGGCATATATCGACAATATGTACACCTTTTACGGGTATGGTCTGTGGCTTGTATTTGACAGAACCTCGGGAGAGCTTATAGGGCGTGCCGGAATAAGCCGGAGAGTTATAGATGACAATGAATGCTGTGAGCTTGGCTATATCATAAAGGGAAGCCGCCAGAGACAGGGGCTTGGGTATGAGGTGGGCAGCGAAATAGTAAAATATGCGCGGGATACGCTTGGAATAGCTGAGCTATGGCTGTGTACAGAGGAAAAAAACACTGCCTCCATAGCGCTCGCAGGTAAGCTTGGCTTTACGTTGTATGGAAGCAGTGTGTATGATTCCGGAAACAAGGGAGTACAGCAGTGTTATCTGTACAAAAAAGAGCTGTAATATACACCTAAGTGCATAAAAATACACAGTAATATATGTCAAAGTGCATAAAATACGCAGCTCAATTTTATTTGTAATCAAGAATATGTTCGAGGAAGGTTATACAGTTGTCCGGGTTAGGGGCGTTTACAACAACAGAGAATATAGGATGTTCGATTCCTATTCCCAGCACATCTGTCATAAACGGAAGCCCGGCAAGGTCTATACCCACAACACGCTTGAACCCGCTCTCAGTATCGGTATAGTACACAAGCCTGTCGGAGACCTTATCAAGAAGCTCCGCCGGAAGAAATACGGACAAATCCCTTAAGTATTCAGATTTAGCCCACAGGTTCGTGAACACATCATCGCCGATATAGCAGTCGCTTGTCTGTGTGACAACCATTATATTGAGCTTCTCGGAAGATGTATAGGTTTCTTCGGTGAAGCTGTCAGGATTGATGGTGTAGTAACCATCAACCCTTACGCGGTTTTTCTTGCCGTCAATTCCAAGCCATTCTGTCAGAGAATTGTCGAGTATCCTCGTGTCATCCCTTAAATCCACGGAAATGCAGTTGACGTATGATACATAAAGGCTGGTGTTATAGTTGTTGGATATTATTGCCCTCACGATTGATACAATGGCGATTATTCCAATGACTATGGCGAGTATCGGAACTTTATAGTAATCCCAGATATAGGATAGTTTTCCCTTTAGTCCTTTCTGGTTCTTAATTTTTTCTATTTCTTTTTTTACGCGCACAGAAAATTTATCTGTAAAACCTGAAGCCATGTCATTCTCCGTTTTATATTATTTTAGAAACTGTTTCAAAATGAGTTTGGAAATGAGATTTAAACAGAAACTAATTTCGTATTATTATAGCATAATAAAGCATTATTGTAAGGGCTTTTATTAAAATTTAATAATGATTAATTTGCATTTTATATAGGCATACATTATAATATTTTTTAGGCTTTTTGCCGTATTTTTTATATAAAGTGAGGTAGAGTATGAGCCGTATTTTCGACGTTGATAACGGTTTTTTTCGTTTTATGACAAGGGTTGCGGATGCCCTTATATTGAATTTGATTTTTCTCATTACGTGTATTCCTGTGGTGACGATAGGTGCCTCCTATACAGCGATGTATTATTATTGTCTCAAGGCGGTCAACAATGAGGAGGGATATATCTGGAAGAGCTATTGGAAGTCCTTTAAGACCAATTTTGTACAGGGATTTCTTTTTGAAGTAATTTTTGCAATAATAGGAATTATATTGTATATAGACATCAAGTATATGTACGTCAGGGCATTTGCTGCCGGTGGTGCGTTTGGCTGGAAGCTTCTTTTCTTTATTGCGGTAGGTATGGTGGTGCTTGCACTCATTACATTCATGTATGCATTCCCGATACTATCACGTTTTGATAACAAGACCTTTATTATAATAAGGAATGCGGCGCTTATGTCCATACGCCATCTTCCACAGACGGTTCCGCTCCTGTTTATATTTGGAATCATGGTACTTATAGGGTGGTTTTTGATGCCGGTATCTATCTTTTTCATCTTCGGAGCATGGGTATACATAAGCTCCATATTTTTCTATAAGGTATTAGACAGATACATGCCTAAGGACGAGCATTATGACGAGGATTATTACCTTGGCACTGATGGAGTACAGACAGAGAATGAAAATGCGTCCGATGTTAACTCTTCGGATGAGCATGAGGCTGATACACGTTCGGAACAGAATAATGACTCTGCCTCCGATGGTAACGCAGGCAGCATGATTGATAATCAGAATTAAAATAATTTGCAGATATGATATTGCAGGCATGACAGCCTCTGAACTTAAAAAAATAAAATTTGGTGTTGACAATGAAAAGTATAGGTGCTATACTTCACCACATCAAGCAAAGGCGCTTTGGGTAGAACCCGAGGCGCCTTTTTTCGTTGCAGATTCACACCGGTTACTGCATGCGGAAAAAGAAAAGGAGGCTATTATGGAAGAAGTATTAAGCGAATTGTATGGAGTGTGGTTCCTTATAGGCGCTGCACTGGTATTCTGGATGCAGGCAGGTTTCGCAATGGTTGAGACCGGTTTCACCAGAGCCAAGAATGCAGGTAACATTCTTATGAAGAACCTGATGGATTTCTGTATTGGTACAGTTGTTTTCATCATTATTGGTTTCAGTCTTCTCTTAGGTGAGGATGTGGCTGGACTTATCGGCAAGCCGGGTTTTGATATATTTACATCCTATGAGAACTTCGACTGGTCCAATTTCGTCTTCAACCTTGTATTCTGCGCCACAACGGCAACAATTGTTTCCGGAGCGATGGCAGAGAGAACGAAGTTCCTTTCATATTGTGTATATTCAGCAGTTATTTCCGCGCTTATCTATCCGATTGAAGCGCATTGGGTATGGGGCGGCGGCTGGCTGTCACAGATGGGCTTCCATGATTTTGCAGGTTCAACAGGGCCGAACCGGAAGTGCAGCATACTGCGGCAGGGCCTCCCCCTTGTAAAGAT
>ERZ780223.2113-NODE-2113-length-17501-cov-5.367763_pt1 | contig 17501 bp, 9 predicted proteins | sample MGYA00511016_ERZ780223 | MGnify/ENA primary metagenome ERZ780223 (study PRJEB29588, sample SAMEA2159032) | human gut metagenome | biome: human gut; feature: human-associated habitat; material: faeces | place: Denmark | collected 2008/2010 ... | reverse complement strand
TTGCCACGGGCTGTATGCTCAGGTAGATTCGTTGCAAGCCAACCGCTATGTGACCCGTGCTACTATGTATGGAATAGGCTACACCAATATATTCGACACTTATCTCTCACCACAGGAATATAAAGGTATCGACTTTCGTATTTCACGGGAAACAATGCGTATGACAAAATTGCTTAATGGAAAAGTATCCGTACAAAACTTTTTCCAGGCAAACATTGGATATACACATAACCGGGTAGATAACAATAACACCTTTGCCGGATTGGTGAATTGGAATTATGGATTGCATTACCAATTCCGCATCACAGAAAACTTTAAGCTGCTGGCAGGGGCTTTGGCAGACATTAACGGAGGATTTGTATACAATCTGCGCAATACCAATAATCCGGCATCAGCACGGGCATTTCTCAATCTCGACGCTTCCGGAATGGCAATCTGGCATGCCAAAATAAAAAACTACCCACTCACATTCCGTTATCAGGTCAATGTACCGGTAATAGGAGTTATGTTTTCACCTCACTACGGTCAATCATATTACGAGATATTCACATTGGGAAATTCCAGCGGAGTAGTACAATTTACTTCACTGCACAACCAACCTTCCATGAGACAAATGTTATCCATAGATTTCCCGATTCGCTATGCAAAGATGCGCTTCAGTTATGTAGCAGATATGCAGCAATCGGATGTCAATGATATCCGGACACATACATATTCACACGTATTCATGGTAGGATTCGTAAAAGACCTGTATCTGATCCGTAACAAAAACGGAACACCATTGCCGCCGGCAATAAGGGCGTATTAAAGGGAGAAGGGAGAATGGAGAGGGGAGAAGTACTATGCAGGGTGATGGCGTGGACAATTGTAAATTGTAAATAGTAAATGGAAAGATGAGAAACCGGATGATCAGTTGGCTATTATTTCTTACTTGCCTGAGTGGGCTGACCGCCTGCATTAGGGAGGAAGAGTATACCAATGATCCGATAGGAAACTTTGACCAACTCTGGAAAATCATAGACGAGCGATATTGCTTTCTGGACTATAAAGGCATCGACTGGAAAAAAATCGGAGAAAGGAAACGTAAATTTATTGAGCCGGAAATGGATGACCGGGATCTCTTTCAGGTACTCAGCGATATGTTGTACGAACTCCAGGACGGACATGTCAACTTAACTTCTACTGACAATCAAACCCACTTTGACTTCTGGCTTGACTCACCACGTAATTTTAGTGAAGCAACGATAGAAAGCAACTATTATCTGGGGCAAAACTATCAACAGACAGCCGGCTTCAAATATAAAATACTAAACGATGAAGTTGGCTATATCTATTATGAAAAGTTTTCCGAAGGCATTGATAATAATGATTTAGACAGGGTTTTCTCCTATTTTTCTAACTGTAAAGGACTCATTATTGATGTCCGGCAAAACTCCGGAGGGAATGCGACAAACTCAGCTAAAATAGCTTCGAGATTCACAGAAAAGAAAATACTAACAGGGTATATCTGTCATAAGACAGGTCCGGGACACAATGACTTTTCAGAACCATATGCCATCTACCTGGAACCTGCCAAAGGTATTCGCTGGCAAAAGAAAGTAGCCGTACTTACCAATCGGCATTCATACAGCGCTACCAACGATTTTGTCAATCATATGAGATGCCTTCCTAATGTTACAATCGTAGGTGATAAAACCGGAGGAGGATCAGGAATGCCTTTTTCATCCGAACTTCCTAATGGCTGGACAATCCGTTTTTCTGCCAGTCCGCACTTTGACAAAAACATGAACCATATTGAGTGGGGAATTAATCCGGATGTAAAAGTGGATATAAACTATAAAGATGAGGTTAATGGGTTTGATACAATTATAGAAGAAGCACGGAAATTACTTAAATAAACACTTTTATTCGTCTTTCGTTTGGCAAAACAAAAAATATATCTATCTTTGCACCGCTAAAGAAAAAATTAGTCACGGATTTTGCGGCTGTGGCGTAATTGGTAGCCGCGCCAGACTTAGGATCTGGTGTCTCGCGACGTGGGGGTTCGAGTCCCTTCAGCCGCACAAACACTAAAAAGCCTTCAAGAACTACTCTTGAAGGCTTTTTCATTTAACTAAAGGAATTAGAATGAAGAAACATACTCTTTGTTGCATCGGACATATCACCTTAGATAAGGTAGTAACACCTCAATCCACCGTATACATGCCGGGAGGAACTGCTTATTATTGTTCATATGCTATCCGCCACCTGAACGATGTTGATTATAAATTGGTTACTGCAGTAGGAGACAGTGAGCTGAATGTTATAGACAAAATGCGTGACGCCGGTATTGATGTAACCGCTCTTCCCAGCAAATATTCTGTTTACTTTGAAAACATATATGGCGAGAATCAGGATGAACGCACGCAAAGAGTACTCGCCAAAGCAGATCCGTTTACCGTACAACAGCTTGAGAATATCGAAGCGGATATTTTTCATCTGGGCTCTTTGTTGGCCGATGATTTTTCGGTAGATGTTATCAAACATCTTGCCGGTAAAGGGCTGGTTGCTATTGACTCTCAAGGATACCTGCGTGAGGTACGCGATACACACGTCTATCCGGTGGATTGGATAGATAAGCGGGAGGCTCTGCAATATATCCATTTTCTGAAAGTCAACGAGCACGAGATGGAAGTGCTGACAAGTCTTTCCGATCCGCATGAAGCTGCCCGTCAATTATATGAATGGGGCGTGAAAGAAGTGCTTGTCACCTTGGGAAGCATGGGATCACTTATTTTCGACGGAAAAGACTTCTATCGTATTCCGGCATATAAACCCAAAGAAGTGGTAGATGCAACAGGGTGTGGAGACACTTACACCATCGGGTATCTATACCAACGGGTATCGGGTGCCGGCATCGAAGAAGCAGGACGTTTTGCAGCAGCCATGTCAACTTTAAAAATAGAGAAATCAGGTCCTTTCAATGGCAGCAAAGAAGACGTCATTCAATGTATGACCACTGCGGAACAAATGTTTTAAAACAGGAAAGGCATGAACCACACCGGTTCATGTCTGAACTTTTTCAACAGTCTCCTCACCCTTTTGTGTTAAAAACAAGCATCCTCTCTTTTTTCCCAAATCTTTTTTGAATTTCGTTTGTTTCCTTTGTTACTCTCGCCAAAAGACGGCAGAAAAAAGACTTCAACCTAAATAATAACAAATGGAAAAATTTAATGCAATGAGGACTAGACTTTTACAACATCTTCAGAAAAAAGCCATCAGGTCAAAGAGCATCATGACGCTTGTTTGCCTGCTACTGGCCTCTGCATCAGCCTTTGCACAGACAAAGACGGTGACAGGAACAGTGACGGACGCTGCCAATGAACCATTGATCGGCGCATCGGTACTCGTACAAGGAACTTCCACCGGAACCATCACGGACATGGACGGTAAATATTCAATCTCTGTCACTCCGGAGGACGTACTGGCATTTTCATACGTGGGGATGACTTCGCAAACCATTAAAGTGGGGACACAGAACGTCATCAATGTCACTTTAAAAGAAGATTCACAAGTACTAGCCGAAACAGTCGTTATCGGATACGGTAGTGCAAAGAAAAGAGACTTGACAGGTTCTATCACCAATATCAAAGGAGAAGAGTTAGCCAACAAACCGGCAATGAATCCGCTGTCTTCCCTTCAGGGGAAAGTGGCAGGTGTGCAGATTGTAAACTCCGGACGAGCCGGATCGGACCCGGAAATCCGTATTCGCGGAACAAACTCCATCAACGGATATAAACCGCTGTACATTGTCGACGGATTATTCAATGACAACATCAATTTCCTGAATCCGGAGGACATCGAATCCATGGAAATCCTGAAAGACCCGTCATCTCTGGCTATCTTCGGTGTTCGCGGTGCGAATGGTGTTATCATCATTACCACAAAGAAAGCCAAAGAGGGACAGACACTAGTCAATATTAATACTTCTTTCGGTTTCAAGAAAGTGGTAGATAAAGTGAAACTGGTGAATGGTTCACAATTCAAGGAACTATATAACGAACAGCTTGCCAATCAGAAAGATGACCCTTTCGATTATACCGGCTGGGATGCCAATACCGACTGGCAAGACGAAATTTTCCAGACTGCTTTCATTACAAACAATAACATCAGTATTACAGGGGCTTCGCCCAAACATAGTTTCTATCTGGGTGTAGGCTACTCTTACGAACAAGGCAACATCGAGCATGAGAAATTCAGTAAGGTAACCATCAACGCAAGTAATGATTATAAGATTACGGACTTTTTGAAAGTCGGTTTCCAATTCAACGGTGCACGTATGCTTCCTGCTGATTCCAAACAGGTATTGAATGCCCTGCGTGCAACTCCTATCGCTCCGGTGTATAACAACGAATACGGATTATATACGGCTCTGCCCGAATTCCAGAAAGCGCAGATTAGCAACCCGATGGTAGACGTCGAATTGAAAGCGAATACTACCAAAGCGGAGAACTACCGGGCATCCGGTAATATTTATGGTGAAGTAGACTTCCTGAAACATTTCACGTTCAAAGCAATGTTCTCCATGGATTATGCGTCGAACAACGGACGGACGTATACACCGATCGTAAAAGTATACGATGCCGCTGTCAACGGAGGGATCTCTACTTTGGGAACAGGCAAGACCGAGGTCAGCCAGTTTAAAGAGAATGAAACAAAAGTTCAGAGCGACTACCTGTTGACATACACCAACAGCTTTGATAATGGAAATCATAACCTGACAGCTACCGCCGGTTTTACTACCTATTATAATTCGTTGAGCCGATTGGACGGAGCACGCAAGCAGGGGGTCGGACTGGTTATTCCGGATAATCCGGACAAATGGTTTGTCAGCATCGGCGATGCAGCTACCGCTACCAATGGAAGTACTCAATGGGAACGCAGTACATTATCCGTACTTGCACGTGTGATCTACAACTATAAAGGTAAATATCTGTTCAACGGATCTTTCCGCCGGGATGGTTCTTCCGCTTTCTCCTACACAGGCAATGAATGGCAGAACTTCTTCTCACTGGGTGGAGGTTGGTTGATGTCCGAAGAAGAATTTATGAAAGACATCAAATGGCTGGATATGTTGAAAATCAAAGCATCTTACGGTACGTTAGGAAACCAGAACCTGGATAAAGCCTATCCTGCCGAACCCTTATTGACCAATGCTTATTCGGCCGTATTCGGTAAACCGTCCATCATTTATCCCGGATACCAGCTTGCCTATCTTCCTAATCCTAACCTGCGTTGGGAAAAAGTAGAAGCCTGGGAAGCCGGATTTGAAACGAACCTACTTCGCAACCGCTTGCATTTTGAGGGTGTTTACTATAAGAAGAACACCAAAGATTTGTTAGCCGAAGTTCCCGGAATTTCCGGAACTATCCCCGGTATCGGAAACTTGGGAGAGATCCAGAATAAAGGAGTGGAAATGGCTGTAACCTGGCGCGATCAGATTGGTGATTGGGGATATTCCGTCAGTGCCAACCTGACTACTATCAAGAATGAGGTAAAAAGTCTTGTTCAGGAAGGATACTCCATCATTGCCGGAGATAAGCAGCAAAGTTACACAATGGCAGGTTATCCTATCGGATATTTCTATGGTTATAAAGTGGCAGGCGTTTATCAGTCACAAGCAGATATTGACGCATCACCCCAAAATACATTGGCTACCGTTACCCCCGGTGACCTGAAATTCGCCGATGTGAACGGTGACGGAGAAATCACCCCGGAAGACCGTACCATGATAGGCAACCCGACTCCAAAGGTAACTTACGGTTTCTCTCTTGGAGTAGACTACAAGAATTGGTCGTTAGGCATCGACATGATGGGACAAGGCGGAAACAAGATTTTCCGTACATGGGATAACTACAATTTTGCCCAGTTCAACTACCTGGAACAACGTTTGGACCGCTGGCACGGAGAAGGTACGTCCAACACCCAACCGTTGCTGAACACCAAACATTCTATCAATAACTTGAATTCCGACTATTACATTGAGAACGGTAGTTTCTTCCGTATCCGCAACGTACAGTTAGCGTATACGTTCGACAAGAGCTTAATTGCCAAAATACGTCTGCAAGCCCTGAAAGTCTATGTCAACATACAGAACCTGAAGACATGGAAACATAATACCGGATATACTCCCGAACTTGGAGGAACCGCCACCGCATTCGGAGTAGATAACGGCAGTTATCCTGTACCTGCAGTCTATACCTTCGGTATCAACCTAACATTCTAGTGGCAAGGTGCCACTGCCAGTTTTCCATGCGGAACACAACTTTAATCTTTAAAACTATCATTATATGAAACTGAATAAATATATATTTGCAGCCCTTATTACTTCAACTACATTATTTCTAGGCAGCTGTAGTGACTTTCTGGATCGTAGTCCACAAGGACAGTTTACGGAAGATGATAATCCGAACGCTCTGGTCAACGGTAAGATTTATAATGTCTATACGATGATGCGTAACTATAATGTGACAGCCGGCCCTCCTGCTTTTGCCATCCACTGTTTCCGTTCGGAAGATTCGGAAAAAGGAAGTATTGCCAGCGATGGCTCTGATGTAGCCGAAATGTATGATGATTTTGTGTATACACCGACCAACGGCCTACTGGGTGCTTATTGGGGACAGAATTATGCCATCATCTACCAATGTAATGAGATTCTTGATGCCATTGCAGAAAAAGAAACAGCCGGACAAACAGAAACTGAAGACATCATCAATAAGGGAGAGGCCTCTTTCTTCCGTGCTTATTGCTACTTCAATCTGGTAAGAGCTTTCGGCGAAGTTCCTTTGGTGACTTATAAAATCAACGATGCTTCGGAAGCCAATATCCCGAAGACAAGTGCTGATAAAATCTATGAGCAAATCGACAAGGACCTGAAAACAGCAGAAGAGTCATTGCCGGAAACATGGAGCAGCGAATACACCGGACGACTGACTTGGGGAGCTGCCCGTTCCTTACACGCGCGTACTTATATGATGCGCAACGACTGGAACAATATGTACACAGCCTCCACCGACGTCATCAAAAAGGGGCTCTACAACTTAAAGACTCCGTATAATGAGATTTTCACGGATGATGGTGAAAATAACGGAGGTTCTATATTCGAGTTGCAATGTACAGCTACTGCCGCTCTTCCTCAAAGTACCGTTATCGGTAGCCAGTTCTGTGAAGTACAAGGTGTACGCGGAGCAGGTCAATGGGACTTGGGATGGGGATGGCACATGGCAACAGAGTATATGGCGCAAGCATACGAACAGGGTGATCCACGCAAAAACTCTACCCTACTCTACTTCCGCCACTCGGACAGCGATCCTATCACACCGGAAAACACCAACGAACCATACGGCGAGTCTCCGGTTTCCCCGGCAATGGGTGCTTATTTCAATAAGAAAGCCTATACCGACCCGGCATTGCGTAAAGAATATACCAACAAAGGATTCTGGGTAAACATTCGTCTGATCCGCTACGCAGATGTACTGCTGATGGGAGCCGAATCAGCTAATGAAAAAGGTATTCCGGGTGAAGCAATCGACTATTTGGAACAAGTACGCGCACGCGCCAGAGGCACCAATAGCAATATATTGCCTAAAGTGACGACTACCGATCAGGGAGAATTGCGTGAGGCCATCCGCCACGAACGCCGTGTGGAATTAGGGTTGGAATTCGACCGTTTCTATGACCTCGTTCGTTGGGGCATTGCAAAAGAAGTGTTGCGCGCAGCCGGTAAAACCAATTATCAGGACAAAAACGCACTGCTTCCACTGCCGCAGACAGAGATCGACAAGTCTAAGGGAGTGTTAGTACAGAACCCCGACTACCAATAAGAAAGTTCCTCGGTGCCGAACGGTTGTTTCCTCGGTGCCGAAACTACTGTTCCTCGGTGTCGAACAATGTCCTCCTCGGTGCCGAACATTCAACGCATCAGGAGGACTTTATATGAATAGAGATAAAAGTAACTATAATAATATGATATACAAAAAGTTAAGTCTATCCGTCCTGTTGTTTGCCGCAGGTTTTCTAACCGCGTCGGCACAAAAGTCGCCACAGGATATGGATCGTTTCATCGACGTATTGATGAATAAAATGACGCTGGAAGAAAAAATCGGACAGTTAAATCTTCCTGTCACCGGAGAGATCACTACGGGACAGGCTAAAAGCAGCGACATCGCCGCAAAAATCAAGAAAGGCGAAGTGGGAGGATTGTTCAATCTGAAAGGAGTAGAGAAAATACGTGAAGTACAGAAACAGGCTGTGGAAGATTCCCGGCTGGGTATTCCGTTATTGTTCGGGATGGACGTTATTCACGGGTACGAAACGATGTTCCCTATCCCGCTCGGTTTGTCTTGCACCTGGGACATGACAGCCATTGAAGAGTCTGCCCGCATTGCAGCCGTAGAGGCAAGTGCCGATGGAATCTCATGGACTTTCAGCCCGATGGTGGATATTTCACGTGACCCTCGTTGGGGACGCGTATCCGAAGGTAGTGGCGAAGACCCGTTTCTCGGTGCCATGATTGCCGAAGCGATGGTGCGCGGCTATCAGGGGAAAAACATGGAACGGAATGACGAAATCATGGCCTGCGTAAAACACTTTGCGTTATATGGGGCAGGCGAAGCCGGCCGCGACTATAACACCGTGGATATGAGCCGCCAACGAATGTTCAATGATTATATGCTGCCGTATGAAGCAGCCGTTGAAGCGGGTGTAGGCAGCGTGATGGCTTCTTTTAATGAAGTAGACGGTATTCCGGCCACTGCCAATAAATGGCTGATGACGGATATTCTCCGCGGACAGTGGGGATTCAACGGTTTTGTGGTAACTGATTATACCGGCATTTCAGAAATGATCGACCACGGTATCGGTGATCTTCAGACAGTATCCGCCCGTGCCATCAACGCCGGAGTGGATATGGATATGGTAAGCGAGGGTTTTGTAGGGACACTGAAGAAATCCGTTCAGGAAGGAAAAGTCTCTATGGAAACATTGAATACGGCTTGCCGTCGTATTCTGGAAGCCAAATATAAACTGGGATTGTTTGATAATCCTTATAAATATTGCGATCCGAAACGTCCGGCACGCGACATCTTTACCAAAGCCCATCGTGATGCAGCCCGCAGAATTGCAGCAGAAAGTTTCGTTCTTCTGAAGAATGACAGTCCCGACGGTAATCCGAACGGAAATCCGTTGTTGCCTTTCAACCCTAAAGGAAATATTGCAGTAATCGGTCCGTTGGCAAACAGCCGTAGCAATATGCCGGGTACATGGAGCGTAGCAGCTGTGCTCGACCGTTGCCCTTCTTTGGTAGAAGGATTGAAAGAGATGACAGCCGGAAAAGCGAATATCATGTACGCTAAAGGAAGCAACCTGATTAGTGATGCAAGTTACGAAGAACGGGCAACGATGTTCGGCCGTTCCCTGAACCGTGACAACCGCACCTACCAGCAGTTGTTGGACGAAGCATTGAACGTAGCCCGTCGGTCGGATATCATCATCGCAGCGCTAGGCGAATCTTCTGAAATGAGTGGTGAAAGCAGCAGCCGTACGGACTTGAATATTCCCGACGTACAACAGAATCTGTTGAAAGAGCTTTTAAAGACAGGCAAACCGGTGGTACTGGTGTTATTCACCGGACGTCCGCTTACGCTGAACTGGGAACAGGAGCATGTGCCTGCCATTCTGAATGTATGGTTCGGAGGTAGTGAAGCCGCTTACGCCATTGGTGACGCCCTCTTCGGTTACGTCAATCCGGGTGGAAAACTGACCATGACTTTCCCGAAGAATGTCGGCCAGATACCTCTTTATTATGCGCACAAAAATACCGGACGCCCATTGAAAGATGGCAAATGGTTCGAGAAATTCCGCAGCAACTATCTCGATGTGGATAATGATCCGCTTTATCCGTTCGGTTACGGCCTTTCTTATACGACATTCTCTTACAGTGACATCGACTTGAGTCATTCTTCCATGGACATGAACGGTTCGTTGACCGCGGCAGTGGAGGTTACCAATACCGGAACATGGCCCGGCTCGGAAGTGGTACAGCTTTATATCCGCGACGTTGTGGGTAGCAGTACCCGTCCCGTCAAAGAGCTGAAAGGTTTCCAAAAGATATTCCTCGAACCGGGAGAAATGAAGATTGTCCGTTTCAAGATTGCTCCGGAAATGCTTCGATACTATAATTATGACTTGCAACTGGTTGCCGAACCGGGCGACTTTGAAGTGATGATCGGTACGAACAGCCGTGATGTGAAAACCGCGAAGTTCACGTTAAACTAAACTTTTATCACCTTGATTATGAACGATAAATATAAAAGAATAATAGAAATGAGTGCACTTCCGCTCATGTTACTATTTCTATCCGCCGTTGCCCTGACTTTCCAGAGCTGTAAAGGGAAAAGCAAAAGCAATAACCTTTCCGCAGCCACCGACTCGTTATCGGACGACGCCCTGATGGATACCGTCCAGCGACGGACTTTCCTTTATTTCTGGGAAGGTGCCGAGCCGAATAGCGGCTTAGCTCCCGAACGTTATCATGTAGACGGCGTTTATCCAGAAAACGATGCCAACGTAGTCACTTCCGGCGGCAGCGGCTTCGGCATCATGGCTATCCTTGCGGGAATCGACCGCGGTTACGTCACCCGCGAAGAGGGACTGGCACGAATGGAACGCATCGTTTCTTTCCTCGAAAAGGCAGACCGTTTCCACGGAGCCTACCCTCATTGGTGGTATGGTGATACGGGCAAGGTGAAACCATTCGGCCAGAAAGATAATGGGGGCGATCTGGTAGAGACCGCTTTCCTCATCCAAGGACTGCTGGCCGTACACCAATATTACGTCAACGGAAACGAGAAAGAGAAAGCCCTCGCCCAACGTATCGACCAGATTTGGCGGGATGTCGACTGGAACTGGTATCGGCAAGGCGGGCAAAACGTTCTTTACTGGCATTGGAGTCCAACGTATGGCTGGGAAATGAATTTCCCTGTACACGGCTACAACGAATGTATGATTATGTATATTCTTGCCGCCGCTTCTCCTACACACGGAGTACCTGCGGCTGTCTATCATGACGGTTGGGCACAGAACGGAGCCATCGTTTCTCCGCATAAAGTGGAAGGAATCGAGTTGCACCTCCGCTATCAGGGCACCGAAGCCGGACCGCTTTTCTGGGCTCAATACTCTTTTCTCGGACTTGATCCGGTGGGACTGAAAGATGAATACTGCCCCAGCTACTTCCACGAAATGCGCAACCTGACACTGGTGAACCGTGCTTACTGCATCCGCAACCCTAAACATTACAAAGGTTTCGGACCGGATTGTTGGGGACTGACCGCCAGCTACTCCGTCGATGGATATGCGGCTCATTCGCCCAATGAGCAGGAGGACAAAGGAGTAATCTCCCCTACCGCCGCGCTTTCATCCATTATCTATACACCGGAATATTCCATGCAAGTGATGCGCCATCTATATGGTATGGGAGATAAAGTGTTCGGTCCTTTCGGATTCTACGATGCTTTCAGCGAAACGGACAATTGGTATCCGCAACGTTATCTGGCTATCGACCAGGGTCCTATTGCTGTCATGATCGAAAACTACCGGACCGGATTATTATGGAAACTCTTCATGAGCCATCCCGACGTACAGGCCGGATTAACCAAACTTGGTTTTAACACCAACAAGCAAGACGTGAGACAGAAATAAGAGGGATTCACGGTGTGCGGAAGTGGTCTACTGACCACCTCCACCACCGGTGTTTCCACCTCCGCCGCCGCCACCTTTCACATCGTCATTGTCGATGCTTCGTGCGGCTTTCTTCACACTGGCTTTCAACTCACCAAGCCGATAGCTAATACTGAAACCGTAATACCGGCTCGGATATTTGCTCGAACTCTTCGAAATAAAGTTAGCTCCTTCTGTGTGGTTATTGTAAGTTCTGTATTTCTCCAGAACATTGCTGCAATAAATATTCAAAGAAAGACGTTCTTCTTTCAGGAAAGAACGGCTCAATCCCAAACTATAATAACTATATCCTGAACCTTTTCCCTGCAAACTGATTCGGGGTGTGCTACCTCCGCCGTTCAGGCTCAAACGTACTTTTCCCGGTAAGGTCTGCTGAATTCCTCCATAAGCAGAAGCATTCCATCCATAATTGTGCAGCTCTTGGGCAGGACTCCGCAAATCGCTATAATTGCCACGTCCATTGACGTAAATTCTCGTTTTAGGAGAAGCATTCCAGTTCAAATAAAAGTTCAATCCTGTTTCCCGGCTCTTTCCGATATTACCGTATGTACTATACAGTGCACCGTAGGGAGCTTTATGCCCGCCTTCAAAGATTTCTCCGTCTTTATCAGTAATCAAGCGGCTGATTCTTTCAATTCCATTGTTATTGAAAGAATGACGCAAAGAAAGATTGATGTTGAACTTGGACGTAAAACTGCTGTAAGACAAGTCGAACGAATGACTCTTCTCACTCTTCAAGTTCGGATTTCCCTGACTGATAAACATCGGATTCTGATTATCGAAATAAGGATTCAAATTCCAGATACCCGGACGCCAGATACGCATATTATATCCACCACGCAAATTCTGCGTCTTTCCTAGTTTTATTCCCAAGGAAACGGAAGGAACCAGATCACTAAAATTCGAATCAAAGTTCTCGCCCGGACCCACCAGATACTTCACCTCTTGTATGGTTTGCTCATAACGCAGTCCCGGCTTGAAAGTAAATCCCTTGTATTTCAGCGTATATCCGGCATAAGCAGAGAGAATATGATTCAAATGACGGTACTCGCTACTACGATTCTCATTATATGCATAGTTTTCACTTGCTCCCTCGGCTTCATAAAACCGATTATCACTGGAGTTACGTCGGAAAATATATTTGGCACCGGTTTCAATTGTATGCAGCTTTCCAATCGGAGTAGTATAGTCCACCTGGAAAGTCTGCTCCATCGTATTTGTCTTTCCGTCCGAATGGAAATTCTTTAATGACAATTCTTTAATGATATCCAGTTTATTCTCATCAGGCTCGATGTCCAGATAAGTATTATATGAATCATTTGTTTGGGGTTGGGAATTGATTTTATAAGAAAACGTAATCATCCGTTCTTTATTTTTTCGGGAAGTACGTTGATAGTCTATATTTCCGTTGATAGAATACCATGACCCTTTTCCATGATTGTCGGTTCTATAACGGTACGCAAAATCCTGTCGGTCAGCTCCGTGCATAATTGTATTTCCGTCACTGTTACTTTTGTCACTACTGCCGTACATTCCGAAAGCCACGGTCAGCAGCCTCAACGTATCAATCTCGTAACTGGCTTCCAAATTGCCATACTGGAAATTCCCTTTCGACTTGGAGCTACTTTCCGATTCCAGATATTTTTCATTCTCTTTATCCGGTTCGTAGTTTTCGCGATAACTATCGGAATAGCTGCGCGGGCTATTATTATAATTGTAGTTATAGTTGGCAGAAACAGTCAGTTTACCTTGTTTCACCATTGCGTAAGTGCCGGCACCTACTCCGTTATTATTAGCATTTCCTCTGAAAGTAGCCGTGTATCCTTCAAATCCGGAACCTACTGTGACGATATTCAGAATACCTCCGATACCTTCCGCATCATATTTAGCTCCCGGTGAAGTTATCACTTCAATATATTTGATTGTGTTTGCCGGCATACTTTTCAGCACTTCCTTCGGATTATTGCTCATCATATTATTGGGCTTTCCATTCACATGTATCTTGAAACTGCTACTGCCGTTTACTTGTACATTGTCTTCTCCATCCACCGTTACCAAAGGCACTTTCCGAAGCATCTCCAATATACTGTTCGATTTTGAGTCCGGGTCATCTTCAATATTATATTCAATCTTATCCACATCTACCTTTACCAAAGGTTTTTGTGCAACTACCTCCACTCCTTTCAATACGTTATTGGCTTCTGAAGAAATCATTGTGCCCAAGTCAACCTCCTTCACGGACGGTTTTAGAGTAAATTCCTTTACTATCGGCGCTTTACCAATCGAAGAAATAGTGATGATGTAATTGCCCGCAGCGACATTCAGTTTCTCCTGAAATTTACCATTCGCCCCAGTCACCGCCATCTTGACTGCTTTATCCGGAGCATTTTTCTTTGCTATTTTGATGGTAGCATACGGTTCTCCCTCTTGTGTTAAAGAATCAATAAGTACTCCTTTGACTGTATAAGAAGGAGCTGTGGATTTTTGTGCCCACCCCGCCACGGAGGTAGCGAATACGAATAGAATTAGTAGTAACAGTCTGTGTTTCATGACTAGAAATATATTAGTTTATGTTTATTAGACGCAAGACATTCAAAAATGCTGCAAATTCGAGAGCCAAAAGTAGTTGGTTTATCTACACTTACGAATTTTTCGGAGTTAAGAATATAAAACGAATGGATAAAAAATCTTACTACAGTATATTTCTAGTATTTTTAAACATTTCTGTTTAGGGATATCTTTAAATATATCTATTCAGGGTTTAAAAGGAGATAGAATGGTATTTACCGTCGTATCAACCGTATCAGTCGCCTTAAGTGAGCGCAGATTCTTCCAATCCAGCAAGTACTAAAGTTCTCTTCATATTTCGTGAACACTTTCTCACAATCCCGGAGCCGGCTGTTTTGCCTTTTCATAGCTGTTTGTATCTCTTTCATTCGAGCGATTTGCTCCCTTTGATACAAGAGTTCTTTGTCTTGACAACCAATAATTTCAGCATATAAGTTACAGATATTTGCTTTTTCAATACATAGGTCTTCCAATGTGTCGATATACTCGGCTGTAACTCGATCCTTATTCTGATGCAGGAATCCGATAAGGCTTTCTTCATCAACAGTGGTGATACCTTTCTCATACGACATCGGGAATCTTTTCATATCCGCCCAAAGCCAGATTACTTCTTTGTTGATTCCATACTTGGCCGCCGCTTCTTCTACGCTAATCCATTTTGGCATAATGCTTTTGTTTTAATGTGTTCCACAATAAAAATGGAGTATTATTTTGTTTATGTGGCACAACGGGCATCCACGTTTTCTGTATTTCGGGCGGACGGGGAATTGTTTAGGTTAGACTTTTAGGGGTAATCATAACCGACCGGACACAAAAAAGACGTGAATGCTGTTGCACCATTATCCGGAATCAAGGCCTAGCGAAACCCTCCCAAAAGATAATAATGACAACAGACACCCACGTCAATCGTTTATATATAACACATCTTTTACGGATATGTTGATATAAGCCGTTAACGTGGAATATCTGTCGCATCATCTCTCCTTGGTTTAAATCGCTAGATTCTGATTCCGAGAGATAACACTTACATATTCCTAATTTAAGTAATATATAGCGCCTCCCGCTAATTTCATCACGCTGATGAGCAGAAAGCGTATGACAAAGATATACATATTTTTTTAAATGTGGTGGAAATATGGAAATAAATGCTGGAAGTTATGTATATTCAACAAGCCGACTCAATTGTAATTCTTGGAGGATTTGGTTTAGGACAGCCATATCCCTAAAATTTGATTCATTCCTGCACTGATTTGAGCCGAAATATGATCTCACAATATTTCACTAGAGATTTAAAAAGTGAAAATTTGCTGTCATCTGTCACCTGTTTGCATTTAAACATCTGATTATAAACGCACTATAATGTGACGGCAACCTGTGACAACACAGTGACAGCATCTTTGTTATCACCGAAGAAAGTTCTAAGTTAGTTTCTCTAACTTGAAACTTTAGTTTCAGCAAGGAGAAACTAGAGTTTCATAGGTGAGAAACGATAGTTTCAAGGATAGTGAAACTTTAGTTTCAAACGTGCGACACTAGAGTTTCTAGTAAATGAAACTAGGGTTTCAAGGCTTGAAACTGGAGTTTCTAAGGCGGGAAAGCAAATACTTCCTTACGGCTAAGAAATATGAACGATGTAAGTTGTGATTCTTAAGAAAGAGAGAAGGAAAAGAAACGGTGACAGCAAAAGTGCTATCACCGTGTTGTCACACACTGCTGTCACATCATAATATATTTGTAATTAGACATTTAAACACAAACAGGTGACAGATGACAGCAAATTTTCACTTTTTAAATCTCTAGTAAAGTGTTGTGAGATTATATTTCAGCTCATTCCTACACGATTTTACTCATTTCCGTACCGTTTTGATTCTTTTCACCACAGAGGACACGGAGGACGCAGAGGTTTCAAAGTTCTAATTCATAGATAATTATAACCTCTGTGTCCTCCGTGTCCTCTGTGGTGAAACAGTTCATTTCTGCACCGGAATAAATCTATTTTTAAGGATGTGATTGTCCTGAATCAAATCCCCCAATTTTCAGACTGCGCCAGCAAGCTCTCTCATACATAAAAATGAAAATCCTCTTTCAATCTATCACCACTCTGTAAATACAATGAATAAAGAGTTTCAGAACGATGGTGATAGGTTGAAAGAGGTATTGACAAAATCAATAGGGAAAGAAAGAATTATACTTCCTCTACAATTTTCCAATCACCAATACTTCTTGTCGCACTATCGAAGTTAACTCCTACTTTTACAACTTTCCGATGATCAGGCTGATAAGGAATAATATACCCCTTACTATTTATTTGCTCCAGTGCTTCCTCCGGAGTTCCATCTACCTTAAATTCAAAGACATAAATGGCATCTTGCATCTTTACTACCACGTCTGCCCGTCCGATTGCACTTTTCACCTCTGTATCTACATACTGCCCCATCAAACGGAACAACAAATAGAAAATTGTCTGATAATGTTTTTCCTGCTTATTTTCCAAATCATTGGGAATCGAAGCAAAGAAAGATCTCATTCTCTCCAGACATTCGGTCAGTTTTCCGGCACGCAAATCCTTGATAAAAGAGACTACATAAAAGGTATTCTCACGGGCAGGTAAATGCACATACGCGGGCATAAGAGATTCTATGAATCCTTTCCGCACTTCTTTGTTAGGATAAGCCAATGTGTAGAGTTGGAACTCCGGATCATATCCCTTGATGGTAAGATAGCCGCTTTGATAAAGTACAGGCAGAGGATCGGTAATAACACTCGTTGGCGCATCAAACTGTTCTGCAGTAGCCGTTGCACCATCCAATTCGCGAATGTCAAAATTACTCTGCTGCAATATATTAATTAAAAAAGTAGGTGTCCCGGTAGAAAACCAGAAATTGGCATATTTTTTCTGTGCAAATGCATTAAACAAACTAAATGGATTGTAAATGTCTTCGCAGTTCTCACTAAAATGATATCCGTCATACTGTTGTTTTAAATGCATACAGGCCTCCTCATAAGTTTCATTATTAGCCTGTGCCATCATTTCAATATCAGTTTTCAATTGTGTACGCAATTCCTGTTCGGTTATGCCACAGATAGCACTATAATCATCTCTCATGCTGATATTCTGCAAATTATTCAGTTCACTGAAAATACTCATTTGACTGAAT
>ERZ780223.2099-NODE-2099-length-17594-cov-6.184788_pt1 | contig 17594 bp, 14 predicted proteins | sample MGYA00511016_ERZ780223 | MGnify/ENA primary metagenome ERZ780223 (study PRJEB29588, sample SAMEA2159032) | human gut metagenome | biome: human gut; feature: human-associated habitat; material: faeces | place: Denmark | collected 2008/2010 ... | reverse complement strand
ACAGGGGCGAGACTACATCAATCCTGCTATCCAGCCTATTTTTGACAAAATTGCAAATCAAGCATGGAAGGAGGTTACTAAGCTATGAGCACTACAATCGACTCAAGAGTCGTAGAAATGCGATTCGATAATAAGCAGTTTGAAAGCAATGTTCAAACCAGCTTATCCACGCTTGATAAACTCAAAAGCAGTTTGAATATGAACGGAGCCACTAAAGGCTTTGAACAGATCGATAATGCAGTCAAGAAAGTTAATATGAGCGGACTTGGCAATGCTGTTGAATCTGTACGCTTGAAATTCTCTGCTTTAGAGGTCATGGCGGTAACCGCACTTTCAAACATCACTACGCAAGCACTGAACACGGCAAGCAGAATTGCCAAAGAGTTTACTATTGACCCTATCATGCAGGGCTTTTCGGAATATGAAACTCAGATCGGTGCTGTACAAACCATCTTGGCAAACACTTCCCATCAGGGAACAAATCTTCAGCAGGTTAATCGAGCTCTTGATGAGTTGAATACCTATGCTGATAAGACCATTTACAACTTCACTGAGATGACTCGAAATATCGGTACCTTTACGGCTGCCGGTGTTGATCTACAAACCTCAGTGGATTCCATCAAGGGTATTGCTAACCTTGCGGCTGTTTCTGGTTCAACTTCTCAGCAGGCAAGTACAGCAATGTATCAGCTTTCTCAGGCGCTTGCGGCTGGTAAGGTGTCTCTTATGGACTGGAACTCGGTAGTTAATGCCGGCATGGGTGGTAAAGTATTCCAGGATGCTTTGGTTCGAACATCAGAGCTTCTTGGTACTGGCGCTCAGGCAGCAATCGATACCTATGGTTCATTCAGAGAGTCGCTTACGAAGGGCGAATGGCTTACCACAGAGGTATTGACTGAAACCCTGAAGCAGTTTGCTGGTGCTTATAGTGAAGCTGATCTTATTCAGCAGGGATTCACAGCAGAACAGGCTCGTTCCATTATGGAAATGGCAAAGACTGCTGAAGATGCCGCAACTAAGGTTAAGACCTTCACTCAGTTGTTCGATACGCTGAAAGAAAGCGCTCAGTCTGGTTGGACACAGACTTGGGAAATTCTTATCGGCGACTTCGAGGAAGCCAAAGAAGTCCTTACCGAAGTGTCTAATGTCGTTGGCGATGTTATATCTAAATCGGCAGAAGCCCGAAATGAGGTACTTAGTGGTGGTTTAAGCTCTGGTTGGAAACAGTTGCTTGGCGCAGGTATTGCTGATGAAGCCGGTTATATCGACTCTATTCAGGAAGTAGCCCGTGCTCATGGTGATGCCTTTGACCAGATGGTTGCTGACTCGGACAGCTTCAGCGATGCCTTGAAAAAGGGCTTGCAGGAGGGTGTTATATCTTCCGAAACATTGTCTGACGCAGTGTTTAATCTTCAGGAAAAGATGTCCGGTATGTCTGAGGAAGAGCGCAAAGCTGCCGGGTATACATCTGAAATGATTACACAAATCGAAATTCTCGCTTCCGGTTTGAGAGATGGTTCTATTTCAATGGATGAGTTTACTGAAAAGATCCTTCGTCCGTCTGGTAGAGAAAACCTGATTCAGGCATTGTGGAATGCTGCTAAGGGTTTGATGAGTGTGATTACGCCTATTAAGGAGGCTTTCAGAGAAATCTTCCCTCCGATGACGGCAGAACAGCTCTATAAAATCACAGAAGGTTTGCGTAGTTTGACTGAGCGACTTACTCTGAGCGAAACCGCGTCTACCAATCTCAAGAATACATTCAAGGGATTGTTTGCAGTTGTTGATATTATCGGCAATGCATTTATGGCTGTGGTTAAAGCTATCGGTTCCCTTTTGGGCGGCGTTGGCGAGCTTGGTGGTGGTCTGCTCAGTATCACCGGTTCCTTTGGTGAATGGTTAGTCAAGCTCAACGAAACGATTGAGACGACTGATATTTTCAACAAGGTTCTTGGCGGCATCGTAAACTTTATTAAAGCGGCAGCTACGGCTATCAAAAACTTTATTACTACTGTTGCTCAGAACTTTAAGATTCCCGGCTTTGAACTGTTTCATAATCTATTGGAGCGTGTTCAGGCTCGAATGTCTCAGGTTGGTGATGCGGCAGGCAGTATGAAGAGTGCTGTAGTAGTTGCATTTGAACTCATGGGTGAGGCTCTTGCTAATTGTCAGTTTGTGCAGATTCTCCAGACTATCTGGAATGCGGTAAAGACTATTGCCAGCGGTATTGTAAATGCTCTTGGCAGTATTGGTGGAGCAATCACTTCGAGTTTGGGAGAGGCTAACTTCAGCGGAATTATCGACTTGCTCAATGGTATCTCTTTCGGTGCTATTGCAGTTGGTATTACGAAGTTTGTTGGCGGATTCCGTCAGGCTATTGATGAAATCGGAAGCATTAAAGAATCCTTTATTGGAATTCTTGATAGTGTACGCGGTTGCTTCGAGGCTTATCAGTCTCAGTTGCAGGCAGGTACTTTGCTGAAGATTGCGTCTGCTATTGCCATTCTCACAGCGTCTCTTGTGGCGCTTTCGCTCATTGACAGCGATAAAATGTCCGCTGCTCTTGGCGGTATTACCGTATTGTTTGCTGATCTGATGGCTTCGATGGCTATCTTCAACAAGATTAGTGGACAAGCAACAGGTGTTGTTAAGTCGACTACAGCTATGCTTGGTATTTCTACTGCTGTTCTTCTTTTAGCAAGTGCTTTGAAGAAGATTGGTGATTTGGATGCTAAACAGCTTGCTACTGGTTTGGTGGGCGTTGTTGGTTTGACTGCTACTATGGTTGCTGCCGCTAAGGTTATGGGTAGTGGAACTCAAACAATCATCAAGGGTGCTACGCAGATGGTTATATTTGCAGCCGCTATTAAAGTATTAGCGTCTGTATGTGAAGATCTGGCTGCACTTAGCTGGGAAGAACTGGCTAAGGGGCTGGTTGGTGTAGGTGTTCTGCTGGCAGAGGGTTCTCTGTTTATGAACACTGCAAAATTCAGTGGAAAATCTATTACTACTGCTACTGGAATCGTGATATTGGCTGCGGCAATGAAAGTTCTTGCTTCTGCCTGTGAAGATTTCGGTGGCATGAAATGGGGAGAGATTGCTAAGGGGCTTGTTGCTGTCGGTGCATTGCTGGCAGAAATCACACTCTTTACCAATCTTACCGGAAATGCCAAACATGTAATGTCTACAGGCATTGCATTGATTGCTATTGCTGCTTCGATGAAGATATTCGCTTCGGCAGTGCAAGATTTCTCTTCGCTGTCTTGGGAAGAAATCGCAAAGGGACTGGTTGCTATGGCCGGTGCTCTCACTGCGGTCACAGTAGCAGTTAATTTCATGCCTAAAAACATGATTGGAATTGGCACAGGTCTGATTGCCGTAGCGGGTGCGCTGGTGATTATGGCAGAAGCTCTTAACAAAATGAGCGGAATGACCTGGGAGGAAATTGCTAAGGGTCTTGTAACTCTTGGCGGCGCTATGGCAATTCTTGCTATCGGTCTTAATGCTATGACGGGCACTCTTGCCGGTTCTGCTGCTATGCTGGTGGCGGCATCTGCATTGCTGGTGCTTACTCCTGTGCTTAGTATTCTCGGCGCTATGAGTTGGGAAGCTATTGCTAAGGGTCTTGTTGCATTGGCTGGCGCGTTCACCGTAATCGGTGTTGCAGGTCTGGTGCTTACTCCTCTGGTACCCACAATTCTCGGTCTGAGCGGTGCATTTGCATTGATCGGCGTATCTGTTCTTGGTATCGGTGCTGGTTTGGCACTTGCAGGTGCAGGATTGTCTGCTCTTGCTGTTGGTGTTACTGCATTGGCTGCCGCAGGTACTGCTGGTGCTACAGCTATCGTAGCTTCTTTGACCGTAATCATTACCGGCATTGCCGAACTTATCCCTGCCATCGTTGCTAAGATTGGCGAAGCTATTGTGGCGTTCTGTCAGGTTATCGCCGACAGTGCTCCTGCAATCGGCGAAGCTGTCAAGTCGGTGGTACTTATGTTGGTCGATGTGTTCGTTGAATGTGTTCCTGCCCTTGCTGATGGTGTGCTTAAGCTTGTCGCCGGTGTACTTGAAGCTCTGGTTGAATACACCCCATCTATCGTTGATTCCGTATTCCAGTTCCTCATTGGAGTTCTGGAAGGAATCGCTCGCAACCTGCCCGGTCTCATTCAGGCCGCTATTGATGTACTTATGTCGTTCTTCTCCGGTATCGTCGATGCTCTCAAGGGTATTGATACGGAGACATTGCTTCAGGGTATTGTCGGTATTGGTTTGTTGTCGGCTATTATGGCGGCTTTGGCTGCTGTTGCCGCATTGGTACCCGGTGCTATGGTTGGCGTACTCGGTATGGGTGTTGTTATTGCTGAGCTTGCTCTTGTACTGGCAGCAGTTGGCGCATTGGCTCAGATTCCCGGTTTGGAATGGCTTATCAACGAAGGTGGAGATCTACTTCAGAGTATTGGCACAGCTATCGGCAAGTTTATCGGCGGTATCGTCGGTGGGTTTGCAAGTGGTGTGTCCAGTCAATTCCCACAGATCGCTACCGACCTGTCCGGTTTCATGACCAATATTCAGCCGTTCGTACAAGGTGCGTCGGCGATTGATCCCTCTATGATGGATGGCGTTAAGGCTCTTGCTGAAACCATTCTTGTTCTGACTGCTGCAAATATTCTCGAAGGTCTTACTTCCTGGCTCACTGGTGGTTCTTCTTTGACTGGCTTTGCCGAGGAACTCGTTCCGTTCGGCACTGCGATGAAACAGTTCTCTGAAGAAATTGCAGGTATTGATGGCGAAGTCGTCGCAAATGCTGCAACTGCTGGCAAAACACTGGCAGAGATGGCTGCTACACTTCCTAATTCCGGTGGTGTAGTTGGCTGGTTCACCGGTGAGAATGATATGAACGCTTTCGGCGAACAGCTCATTCCGTTTGGTCGGGCGATGAAGGATTTTGCAGATGAAGTGGCAGGTCTGGACGCTGCTGTCGTTACTGAAGCTGCTACGGCTGGTAAAGCCCTCGCTGAGATGGCTACAACCATTCCGAACAGCGGCGGTGTCGTTGGTTTCTTTGCTGGCGAAAACGACATGAGTGCATTTGGTGAACAGCTTGTGCCTTTCGGTAAAGCTATGAAGGAGTATGCTGATGCTGTCTCCGGATTGAAAGCCGATGTCATTCAAAATAGCGTAACTGCTGGTCAGGCTCTTATGGAACTTGCAAATACTGTACCTAATACGGGCGGTGTTGTAGCTTGGTTCACAGGAGATAATGACCTTGCTTCCTTTGGCGAGCAGCTTGTTCCGTTCGGTACTGCGATGAAGAATTATTCTTTGTCTGTAGCCGGTCTGGACGCTGCTGTTGTTACCAATTCTGCTAATGCTGCTAAGGCGTTGGTAGAACTCGCAAACAACCTGCCGAACAGCGGTGGTATTGTAAGCTGGTTTACCGGCGATAACGATATTGCAAGTTTCGGCGAACAGCTCGTTAAATTCGGTAATTCCTTTGCGAGCTATTATAACAGCGTTGCTCATGTGGATGTATCTAAGTTAAGCGGTGTGGTTGCTGAATTCCGCAATCTTGTGGATCTGGCTAACGGTATTAAGAGCGTTGATACAAGCGGAATGTCTACTTTCGCACAGAATCTGACGAATCTGGGTAATTCCGGTATCGATGGATTCATCAATGCTTTTACAAATGCCAATTCCAGAGTAAGCACTGCTGCTAATACTATGGTGACAACATTCATCAACGCTGCTAATGCTCAAAAGGGCAATCTTACCACGACATTCACAACGATGGTCAACAGTGTAGTCACGGCTTTCACGAGTCAGTATTACCAGTTTACGACCATTGGCAACACGATGATGACTAACCTTATCTCGGGTGTGAGAAGTAAGGAACTGCTTCTTAAGAATGCGTTTATTACTATCCTTTCCGGCTGTCTGACCGCTATGAGGAACAAATACCAAGAGTTCCAGACTGTGGGTATGACTATGATGACCAGACTCATCGCCGGTGTTCGAGAGAAAGACGAGCCTGCTAAAACCGCATTTACGAACATTGTTTCCGGCTGTCTGACCGCTATTCGTAATAAGTATCAAGACTTTTACGACGCCGGTAAGTATCTTGTTGAAGGATTTGCCAAGGGTATCGACGAGTACACTTGGTATGCCGAAGCAAGGGCAGCAGCAATGGCTCGTGCAGCGGCTCAAGCAGCTGAAGAAGAGTTGGACATCAACTCACCTTCTAAGGTTGGTCAAAGAATCGGCGGATTCTTCGGTATGGGCTTTGTAAATTCCATTATCGAATACGCAGACAAGTCTTACGAAGCCGGTGCTGAAATGGCATCTGCGGCTAAGAATGGCTTGAGTAACGCAATTTCCAAGGTAAGAGACTTTGTCGAGGGTAATATGGACACGCAGCCTACCATTCGACCTGTGCTCGACCTGAGCGAAGTTCGTTCCGGTGCTCATATGCTCTCTGCTCTGCTCAGCAGAAAACAGGCTATGACCATCAGTACCGAAATGAACAGACAGACCGGCAGCACAATTCAAAATGGAGAAACTGCAACTCCTGCGGCTGGTAACAGCTACTCCTTCGTACAGAACAACTACTCACCTAAATCTCTGTCAAGAATTGATATCTATCGTCAGACGAAGAATCAGTTCTCTGCTCTGAAAGGATTGGTGGAAACATGATCTATTCATTAGCTGTCACCAATTTTTTAGGTGATAGGATTCGACTTGAACTGGGGAAGCCTGAAAACACGGGCTTCCTCATCAAGTCTATTACAGGTCTCGGGCCGGTCAAAGCCAATGTGAACACAACTGAAGTTGCTACCAACGATGGTTCGATGTTCAACTCGGCAAGACTGAGCCAAAGAAATATCGTCATTCAGATGGTGTTTGTGAATTCCATTTATGGCGAAGATATTGAAGCAATCAGACAGAAATCGTATAAGTATTTTCCGATCAAGAAGAATGTAGAACTGGTCATCGAAACCGATAACCGCTATGTTCGAACTACGGGATATATTGAGTCGAATGAACCTGATATCTTCAGCAAACAGGAAGGGACTCAGATTTCTATCATCTGCCCCGACCCGTATTTCTACTCTGCAAGTGAAGACGGTGATAATGTAACCGACTTCTACAGCATTGATCCTATGTTCGAGTTTCCTTTCTCGAATGAGTCTTTGACTGAGCCTCTGCTTGTATTTGGTGAAATTCAGATCAAGACTGAGGGTGTTATTACTTATTCCGGCGATTCGGAAATCGGTGTGATGATCTACATTCATGCCATCGGACCTGCGGAGCACATCAATATCTACAATACCGAAACCCGAGAGGTTATGACTATCGATACAGCAAAGCTCGAAAAGCTGACTGGTCAAGGTCTTATTGCTGGTGATGACATCATCATCAATACCTTGAAAGGTGAAAAGAGTATTACTCTGGTTCGTAGTGGTGTGTCTTATAATATCTTGAACTGTCTGGATAAGAACACTGACTGGTTCACTCTTGTCAAGGGCGATAACATCTTTGCATTTACAGCAGACAGTGGGGTCACTAATCTTCAGTTCAGAATTGAGAACAAAGTAATCTATGAAGGAGTATAAGCGATGGAATTATTAGTGTTAAATACCAATTATGAGTCCATAGCTGTGCTTGATACTTATGAGTCTCTTATCTGGACAGACCGATACAATTCATACGGAGATTTCGAGATGTTCTTTGCAATGGACGAAAGTTCCTTGGAATATCTTAAGGAAGACAACTATCTTTGGTTGAAAGACTCGGAACACACCATGATTATCGAGGATATTCGGATTGACGCTGATACGGAAGATGGAAATCATCTTGTCGTTACAGGTAGATCCTTGGAATCGATTCTGGAGCGCCGCATCATTTGGGGGCAAAGGGTTTTCACTGGAAATCTTCAGACAGCCATTCAGACGATGCTGAACGAGTCTATTATTTCTCCGTCTATTGCAGACCGTAAGATCTCCAACTTCAGGTTTGTGGCATCCACTGACCCGAAGATCACAAGTCTTACAATCGACAATCAGTACACTGGTGACGATTTGTACACCGTCATCAAAGGTCTGTGTGAGGAAAACAATATTGGCTTTAAGATTATTCTTGCCGATGATAATTGGTTTGAATTTAGTCTGTATGCCGGTGTTGATCGCTCATATGACCAAACGGAAAATCCGTATGTCGTATTCTCTCCTAACTTTGAAAACATTATCAACAGCAACTATTTCTCATCGAAAGCCAGCTATCGGAATGTGACTTTGGTTGCAGGAGAAGGTGAAGGCACAGCACGAAAGACGACTGTTGTAGGTTCGGGGTCTGGACTTAACAGGCGCGAAGTTTTTACGGATGCTCGTGATATTTCATCTGAAACCGAGGATGGCGTTACTTTGTCTGATACCGAGTATTATGCTCAGTTGAGGTCGAAGGGGCTTAAAACTCTTGCTGACCATCCCATCACCACAGCTTTTGAGGGTGAAGTGGAGGTCACAAGACTTTTTAAGTATGGTGAGGACTTTTACATTGGCGATATCGTACAGATTGCCAATGAGTATGGTAATGAGGGGTCGGCATATATTTCTGAACTAATCATTTCGAGAAGTGAAGCAGGATTTTCAGTCTATCCGACCTTCAAGACAATTTCGAAAAAGGAGGGATAAGTTAAATGAGTGTAACTTATGGATTCTATAACTCTTTGAACGGAGACCGTAAGTACAATGCTGAGCAAATTTCAAGCATCTTTGACGGTTTGATCGTCGATGGTGTTTTTGCCTCTATCGGCACCGCTTTTGCTGTGAAAGCAGCAGGCGGACTGACTGTCAATGTTGGTATCGGTAGAGCTTGGTTCAATCATACTTGGACCTTAAATGACAGCATTCTGCCACTTACTGCTCCTGAATCTGAGGTGCTGCTGGATCGTATTGACGCAGTTGTTCTGGAAGTGAACGGCATGAAATCGGTACGAGAAAACAGCATCAAGATTGTCACGGGTACTCCTTCCAGTGCGCCTGTAAGACCCATACTGGAAAACGAAGGTAATGTGCATCAGTACCCTCTGGCTTATATTTACCGTAAGTTCGGTTCGACGGTGATTACACAGGCTAACATCACCAATATGGTCGGCACAGAAAGCACGCCATTTGTCACGGGTATTATTCAGACAATTAGTCTGGATGAACTTCTCGGTCAGTGGCAAGATCAGCTCGATCAGTTTGTTGCAAACGAAGAGGCTGATTTCAGCGAATGGAGCCGACAGAAGAGAATCGAATTTGATAACTGGCAAGCCGCACAGCAGCAGGATTACGAGAACTGGTCTGATGAACAGAAGCAGAATTATCTGACTTGGATCTCCGAGCAGGAAACCACCTTCAATAACTGGGCAACCAATCAGATGTCCAGCGAAGAAGAGTGGATTCAGTCCATGCAGGAGACTTTTCTCAGTTGGTTCAATAATATCCAAACACAGCTCAGCGGCGATGTTGCCGGTAATCTTCAGCTCCAGATCGACAAGGAAGAAGTTAAACGCATCCTGTTATCTGGTTTTGTTGATGGGTCTAAGGCATTTAATGAGGACGGTACGGTGATTACTTCCACTGCTGAAGACAGCAGAACTTTGGTTAAGACTTTCACCAATAACTTCCTTACAATGACTACTGTCCTGAAGAGTGCTGAAGGAGGCGAAATTGCTCGCATGGTCAAGCAGTTTAGCTCTGACGGAACTCTGATCGACATAACCACAACCTACGCATAACGAAAGGAGAAATTCAAAATGGCAGAAGAAGATTTGATCTTTGGTAAAAATCGACACTTCTTTGGAGGTATTGAGCCCTCCAACATGATCGAATTTACCGCCAGTTACGATGCAACGGGTACAGTAAGCCGTTCCAAGGTTGTTGCTAAGCTTCCGGCAGATACGGTTATCAGCGGACAGACCCTGTGCAGCGTTGCAGGCGCTGTAATTCGAAAGAAAGTAGGTGCCTATCCCAAGGACGAGTTTGACGGTACTCTGGTAAAGAACATCTCGGCTGACGAGACTTTCTACGACGAGGATGTCGAAATTGGCAACACCTACTATTACGCTGCATTCCCGTACACTACTCAGGGTGTTTACAACCGCAACACTGCGAATCGTTCCGTATGTACGATCATTGCGGGCTATGAGCCTGACAACATGAAAGTATTTACGGCTACGTCCGCATATTCCAGTGGACAGGCTCGTGTACGCTTGGTGGCAACCCTTCCTGATGATGGTACCGAGGACCGTCCTTACACGGTTGCAGGCGCAATCATTCGCCGCAGCACTACTGGTTATCCTACCAGCGAAACCGACGGTGTGCTGGTTAAAGATCTGAAGGCAAGTGGTGAATTTTATGACGCTGATGTGACTTTGAATACCACTTACTACTACGCTGCATTTCCGTACACCACTCAGGGTGTGTATAACCGTAACACGGCAAATAGGGCTACTTGTAAGCCGGTTGCAATCATTCCGGGCAACATGCAGGCGTTTACGGTTGAATCTGCTCATGTGGGCGGTCAGCCTCAGGTCAAAATTACCGCTACACTTCCTGCGAACTCTACAGGATGTACGATTGCCGGCGCTGTGATTCGTCGTAGCACTACAGGATATCCTACAAGTGAAACAGATGGCTCTCAGGTAATGAACATCACTGCAAACGGCACTTATTACGATGCCAATGTGACGGCTGGCGTGACTTACTATTATGCCGCATTCCCGTATTCTACGGATGGTGTTTATAACACCAATGGCAATAGTGCGAACCATGCAAGCGTTGAAGTTCTGGCTCGTGAGTACCTGTACGGTTATGATCTGGTGAAAGCCACTTCTGGAGCTACGGCTCGTGTCTCTTATCCGTCTGATGTGGATAATGCAGGATTTACTCCGGCAGCTATGAACTTTACGACGAGCGTGTTCAATTATGGCGGTTGGCCCAGCACACCCGGTGAAAAGTTTATGCCTCAGCCTTGTATGCTGACATTTGCTGGAGTAGTTGACCATTATCTCAATCCTAATGATTACACTAAGAAGACCGATGGGTCTGCTTCTAAGGTTGCTGATATTTCTTTCGGCGGTAATGCCATGATGGAGTGGCCTAAGATTTTTGTGAAGCGCTGGGAAGAGAATGGTGTGTACCATTTCCGCTGCTCGGATGTCAAGATCGACAATGACTACGAATGCTGGTGCAACTACGACCGTAATAACAACGAAATCGACCACTTCTATACTCCGATCTATTTCGGTTCCAAAGACTCTTCCAATCGACTGCGTTCTATCAGCGGACAGAGCAACAGTATAAGCACTACGGCTGCCAATGAAATTACTTATGCTAAGGCAAACGGTAATGACTGGTACACTGAGGTTCTGGCTGACCGTCTGTTGATTCAGGATCTGTTAGTCATGATGGCCAAGAGTACCGACTGCCAGATTGCTTACGGCTATGGAAGATGTAAGTCTAGTAACAGCAATGCTATTGGCCAGGGTACGATGAACACCAAGGGTATGTTCTGGGGCGATGATGACCAGACTTCCGGTGTGAAGGTCTTTGGCATGGAGAATTGGTGGGGTAACCTGTGGCGTCGTACTGCCGGTTATATCAATGCTAACGGCACACAGAAAGTCAAACTGACTCGTGGTACTAAGGACGGCTCTACTGCTGCGGATTACAATACCGATGGAACGGGTTATATTTCCGTTGCCAGCGCTACTCCTGCCGGTACCTCTGGCGGTTATATCAGTAGCATGAAGACGGAGAAGTACGGTCGTCTGCCCGTAACAGCAAGCGGCTCGGCGACTACATACGAATGCGATGGCCTGTACTTCAACAATAACCAAGTCGACTATGCGTTATTCGGCGGCTACTGGGGCAGTGGCCTGAATGTGGGTCCGTTCTTTGCGTATCTGGGCGCTGCGGCGTCCTATTCGGGCTCGAGCGATGGCTCGGCTCTCTCTTGTAAACCGCTTGCTGCTGCGTAAGCAGCGAGGAGAGGACGGGAGAACCTATGGTTCGCCGGCTTAAAAACAACAACTAAATAATAAGGGGTATACACTGCGCCCGGTGCGTTATTCGGCGGCAACTGGAACAATGACCTGAATGTGGGTCCGTTCTATGCTAATCTGAACAATACGGCGTCCAATTCGGACTCGAACAATGGCTCGGCTCTATCTTATCCAAAAGAAGGTTCTCAATAATGCAGTGTATATCGCCGCCTGAAAAGCGGCAAGAGATCGTATCTCTTCCTCACCGCTTGGTGAAAATTAACTCGGTGCAAGCATCTGCTAGTAGCTGAGAAAAAGTCGAACGCGGATGAGAGGATAAGAGAGAACATGAAATCCTATAACCACTTGTACGAAATATGTATTTCTGAATCAAACCGACGAGAGTCCCTGAAACTTGCTAAACATAGCCCTCGACTCCGTAAAATATTCAAGCACCGGCACATGTCCGACGAAACCATAGTAGAGCAATCCTTTAATTGGATTACGAACTATGAAAACGCTGAGCATGAGCCGGTGTATATTTATGACGGTATTACGAGAAAAGAGCGTGTTATCATTGTTCCCACCGCAGAAGAATTGTTGGTGCAACACAATGTGGTGAACGCCTTGAAGCCAATGTTTTGCAAGGGCATGTATGAGCACAGTTATGCAAGCTTACCAGGAAGAGGTGCCCATAAAGGCAAAAAAGTCATAGAGAAATGGATTAGAACAGATCCAAAGAACTGCAAGTATGTCCTTAAAATGGATATTCGGCATTTCTTTGACAGCGTTCCACATGACCGTCTAAAAGCCAAGTTGCAGAAGTATATCCATGACGAGAAGATGTTGGACTTATTGTTCCGTATCATCGATGTCACTGAGGTAGGTATCCCACTTGGCTTTTATACTTCTCAATGGCTTTCTAACTGGTATTTACAAGGCTTAGATCACTTCATTAAGGAAGAGCTTGGTGCTGTTCATTATATGCGATACATGGACGACATGGTTATATTTGGAAGCAACAAGAAGGTTTTGCACCGTATGAGGGAGGCTATCGGGGACTATTTACAGTCTGAACTCGGTCTCGAACTCAAAGCCAACTGGCAAGTATTTCGTTTTTCATATGGCAAGAACCAAGGTCGTGATTTGGATTTTATGGGTTTTCGTTTCTACAGGGATAGAACTGTTCTTCGTAAATCCATCATGTACAAAGCCTCAAGAAAAGCACGCAAAATCTCTAAGAAAGAGAAACCAACTATACTTGACGCTCGTCAAATGCTGTCTTATTTGGGTTGGATAGACTGTACGGACACCTATCGTATGTACGAGAAGTGGATAAAACCGTATATAAGCTTCAAACAACTGAAGCGAAAGGTCTCACAATTCGACAGACATGACCCTCGCCGAGTCTATCAAAAACTCGTCAGTCTTTATACTGTGAAAGGAGGAAAGTCGAATGGAGTTAAACTACAGGTATTCCGAGAGCACAATCAAGCCCCCTGCTCTTGAGGTTACCGAGGGTACAGTATATATCCGCAAAGATTTTGCTGAGATTACCCGAACATCCGAGCAGGGCGGAGATCCCGTTCTGTTACATACCTACCAGGAAGCTGCTCTGACTCCTGAGGAGTTTAACAGTTACAGCTCGTTTCTGATGGCAAATTACACTATCAAAGGCAAGGATGATTCCGACAACATCGTTCAGATCATGGCAGGACAAACAATCAGCGATGACAATCAGCTTATCATCATGGAGGCTATTGCTGATCTGTACGATGCCATCGCCATGATGATGTAAAGGAGGAAATTCAAAATGGTAGAAATTTATGTAAAGCTTGTTATCAACAAGCGTCGTGCCTTTGACAATGTGCCTGACAAGTTTAAGGCAGATGTCGAGGCTAAACTCAGGGAATATGGTTACGACACCAATGGTGATCCTCTGAATGTAGAGGAGGCGTAACTATGTTTTATATTCTCGCAAAATTTTTAGTAGGAGGTAATAACATGGTAGCACTGTATGTGGCACTCATCATCAATGGCAGACGCACCTTTGCTCAGGTGCCTGCGAAATTCAAAGAGGCTGTGAGAGCCGATCTGGAAGCTCTGGGTATCGATGAGAATGGTTACCCTGCTGAGTAACCAAGACCGGTGGAGGGCCTGCCTTAGGGTGGGCTCTTCCATCTACTAAAAGAGGTTTGGGGTACTTTTTCCTACAAGCTTCTTGAATCTTATACGGACTTAAAGGAGGATGGTCTATGGAAATTGCACCCTGGCTTCAAACAGTAGTGACTGTTCTCTGCTCCGTTCTCGCATCTTCTGGTTTTTGGGCATTTTTACAGAAAAGAGCGGAGCGAAAAGCAGAAGAGAATAAGCAAACTACTGTTGAAACACAAATGCTCATCGGACTTGCCCATGATAGGATTATGTATCTTGGCATGTCGTATATCGAACGGGGATATATTACCTCCGACGAATATGAAAATCTGTACGAGTACCTTTACAAGCCCTATGAAAAGATGGGCGGAAATGGCTCAGCTAAACGAGTCATGACAGAAGTTAATAAACTACCCATTCATAAGTCATCCTATACGGACAAGGAGGATCATTGAATGAAAAAACTGTAACGGAGGTGAGATCTTATGAGTTACAACATTACCGGCACAACTATCACTTTGACCCGAGGTGATACTTTTGAAGCTCTGGTCTCAGCTACAACCAAAGATGGGATGCAGTATTCTCCATGCGAGGGTGATACGCTTCGCTTTGCTCTAAAGGAGAATTACAGCGATGCAGCCCCGTTGCTAGTTAAGGATATTCCTATATCCACAATGATGTTGGTGCTTGAACCCGAAGATACGAAACGACTGAATTTCGGAAAGTATGTCTATGATATTCAGCTTACTCGTGCTGACGGTAAAGTGGACACCATCATCACAAAAGCGGTCTTTAAGCTTTCCGAAGAGGTTGATTAAGCATGGGTACTTATTGTGCTATCGGGTCTGTAAAAGGTCAACTTCTACCCGTGCCGACTCTAAAAGGTAAGCTTTCGATTCCGTCGTACACGCTTTGCGAACATGAGGAATTTGACGGTGAATATACTGTTGTTCCTGCTGACGAGCAAGTTATTCTAGCAACGGCTGGCAAATTGCTCACCCAAGATATTGTGGTAGAGCCATCTTCAGGCATTATGCCTCCTGGTTCCTCAATGGCTACGGACGATGATATTGGTAATCTTATTGACGAAGTATTCGGAGATGGAGCTGATATACCTAATCCGGATGACCCTATTTATAACGAGGAGGATATTGCCACAAATGAAGAGCTGGAAGATGTCTTCAAATAACACCCCATATAGGGGTTCTTTTTATATTGGTCATAGCAACGTACATACGCTCGGTGCTGCTAAGATGGCTAATGACATCTCTCGTCTGGATGCTATCCTGGACGGCATCGGTGGTGAGGGCGAACTGGCTACGGTTGTTGCCTATGTGGAGAAGATGATTACCGATATTGGTATCGGTGGTTATGTGACCACGATTGTCTTCAATGAGGCTATTGCCAAGAAGGTAGACAAGGTTGACGGAAGCCGTCTGATGACCGATGCTGAGGGTACTCGCCTGGCTGGTATCGAAGATGGCGCTCAAGTGAACGTCATCGAAACGATTAAGGTCAATGGTGTTGCAAAGACTCTCACCGATAAGGCAGTCGATCTGACAATTCCTACTGGTGCTTTGGCCAACAAGGATAGTGTCGCCGAGACTGATCTGGATGCTGCTCTGAAGGAGAAGGTTAATGCCGCTGCTGAAGGCAACCACAGCCATGCGAACAAGGCGTTCTTGGATACCCTGTCCGGGGCGACTGATGCTGAAATCACTGCGATGTGCACCGAGGTCTTTGGCGCTTAATTGCGGGCAAGAAACTTATAGAGGGGAGGGCGTAAAAACCCCTCCTCTAATTCTTTCAAAGGAGCGTGAACCGAATGCCTGATAACAAGCTGGTATCTCTTGAAGGAATGAAGGTGCTTGCTCAACATACTAAATCGTATGTGGATGGTGCGATTGCTGCTGCCGGTTCCGGTACATCTGATATTCAGCAAGGTGACACCGTTAAGACTTTTTCTGAAGACCAAAAGACCGTAATTACGGTGTATGCTAATGGGAATCAGCTTGTGAAGACCTTTTCAGATGACATGAAAACTATCACATCGGTTCTCTCAGACTCTGAAGGGAAAATCATTGCTACCGAAATTAAGACATTTTCGGATGATGGTTTGACTATCAGCACGAACGTGATTTACGGGGAAAGCAACGCAAATTGAGGCAGTTAGATGTAGGTTACTTCTGCATTATTCCTACACTTTGGGCTAAAAAGCCTGTAAGTACAGGATGTTTTGTTTGAATTATAGAAGTAACTGACAAAGCCCAGCTGCGCCGGTTCGTGGACTACCCCAACGAGTTGTATAAAGACGTACCTCAGTTCGTCCCCGCCACCTATGGCGACGATCTCTCCGATTGGGACCGCAGCAAGAACCCCGCCTTTGAATACTGCGACGCCCGCTGCTGGCTGGCCATGCGCGACGGGAAGATCGTGGGCCGCATCGGTGCCATCCACTCCCGCAAGGCCAACGACAAGTGGGGTGCCAACCGCCTGCGCTTTACCCAGGTGGATTTCATTGACGACCCGGAGGTCTCCTCCGCCCTGTTCCGCACGGTGGAGGCCTGGGCCAGAGAGCTGGACTGCACCGCCGTTCACGGTCCCCTTGGCTTCACCGACATGGACCGCGAGGGTATGCTGGTGGAGGGCTTTGACCGCCGCAGCTGCTTTTTCACATACTACAACTATCCCTACTACATCGACCACATGGCCGCCCTGGGCTATGTGAAGGACGTGGACTGGATTGAGGAGCTTATCACCGTCCCGGAGGACGAGGCCACCATACAGCGCTGGGAGAAGATCTCCGACTTCGTTCTCAAGCGCCACCGCCTGCACATTCACGAGGCCAGGAGCCGCATGTCCTATCTGCCCCTGCTCAAGCCGTTTTTCGAGCTGGTCAACCTGGCCTACGCGCCGCTGTACGGCACTGTAGAGCTCTCTGACCGCCAGATCAAAAAGTACTCCGCCAAGTTCGCGCCCCTCATCAATCCCAACACCACCTGCTTCGTCATGGATGAAAACGACCGCATGGTGGCCTTCGGCGTAGGTGCGCCAAGCCTGGCCTCCGCCCTGCAGAAGCACCGGGGCCGCCTCATGCCCACCGGCTGGATCGACGTTCTCAAGGCCTTCCGCAGGAACGACACCGTGGACCTGCTGCTCATCGCCGTCCACCCGGACTACCAGAAAAAGGGTGTCAACGCCATTATCCTCAGCAAGGCCATGAAAGGCTGCCACAAGCTGGGCATCAAGCAGGCCGAGACCGGCCCCATGCTGGAGCTGAACGACAAGGTCCAGTCCCAGTGGAAGGATTTCCAGACCGAGCAGCACAAGCGCCGCCGCTGCTTCATCAAGGAGCTGTAAAACAGAGAAAGACCGCCCCGGGCCAAACGGTCCGGGGCGGCCTTTTTGCAGGTTG
>ERZ780223.2091-NODE-2091-length-17656-cov-7.470712_pt1 | contig 17656 bp, 9 predicted proteins | sample MGYA00511016_ERZ780223 | MGnify/ENA primary metagenome ERZ780223 (study PRJEB29588, sample SAMEA2159032) | human gut metagenome | biome: human gut; feature: human-associated habitat; material: faeces | place: Denmark | collected 2008/2010 ... | reverse complement strand
TGGTAAAACTGGCATCCATTAGGATGTTATTAAATAAAATTTAAACAGGCTCTAAATGTTTAATCCAATGAGAAATTTTACTCAGAAACTGACGGCACTCGCCGCTGTGGGGTGGCTTTCGCTAACCACCGCACTGGCCGGTGAACAGTTCGTGCCGAAGGAGTATTCCTACAAAAATGTGGGAATGAGCTCACAATCCACCATCAACATCCCGATGACGGACTTGTTCACCTACCCCGACGGGATGGATGCCACGGCAAACCTCGACGAAGCCGGGGTCAAGGCCGAATTCGAATTCACGGACGAAAACGTAGTGGGCCTGTACAAGTATGAATATTACAGTTTCGGAAAGGTGCAACAGCTCTACCTGATGCGCAAAGGAGGATATGTGACAGGACCGGCCGATGTGAAAGTTAAACTGACCTATAACGGGGAAACGGTGGAAAACACACTGGATATAGACATCGTGTCGCTCATCGCCCAAGATGACGAATACACGGCCGACCTCGGGCAGGCACTGATGATGCCGGTTCTGAACAATGACAATTTCATGAAGAACGGCGACAAGGCCAACGCCACGATCGAAATCCTGCAAGCCCCCGTCAACGGACAGGCTACTATCGTTGAAGGAGCCGATGGCGCACAAGATACCATCAAGTACGTGCAGAACGAAGGGCTGGACAACTATTCATTTGACGAGTTGAAGTACAAGGTGACGCTCGGCGAAGAGACCTCGGAAGCTACCGTGAAAATCAATATTCACAAGAATGCATACGCTTCGCGCGTTATCGACTTCCTGCCGGCACCGGGGCAGTTCACCAACCAACTGTCCACAAGCGATGCCGCAGAAGGGACATTGGGAACAAAAGGAGGCACCCTCAGTTTGGGTTCATTCGGAGGATATGTCATCTACGGCTTCGACCAACCCATCATGAACAATCCGAAAAACCCCTATGGGGTTGACTTCACCATCAAGGGCAACTCATTCGTAGCCAACATCTACGGCGTATGGACGGAACCGGGTGCCGTACAAGTATGCCAAGACCTGAACGGCAACGGCGTACCCGATCCGGAGGAACCTTGGTACGAACTGGCCGGTTCGGACTACTGGTTGAGTACGACCAAGCGGAATGCCCAGATGACCTATTACAACCCGAACTACGACAAGCGTTACACCGTACCCTGGACACTGAAATACACGGACAAGGACGGGAAAGAACAGATGGAAGCAGGTGCCGTGCTGACCAACCAGTTCCACCAGCAATCCTACTATCCCGACCCGTTCGATTTCGGTTGCGACCGAGACTCTGTAACTTTCGAAGGAGTTATTATCCGTAGTTCGCTGGACATGAGCGCACCAAGCTACATCGAGTTCTACCGCGCCCCGGCCTTCGGCTACTGCGACAACCGCGGGTATAACAAGACAGATCTCACCATCGCCCAAAACCCCTATTACAATGACGAGAACGGCAATGCCGCCGACGGCTTCGATATCAGTTGGGCTGTAGACAAGGACGGCAACCACGTGGAACTAGACCACGTGGACTTCGTAAAAGTCTATTGTGCCGGAAGCGCCAATGCCGGATGGTTGGGAGAATGGTCTACCGAGGTCCTAGGAATCGGCATCACGACTCCCGACCCAGACTACGTGCCCCAGGACCATTACCTGAACTATATCGGCATCACGCAGCTTCAGGTCATCCAAGGACAGGAATGCCAGTTCGAAGGTTTCCTCTTCAAAAACGGACGGCCTGTCACAGAGGGGACACAGAAATGGTGGCTCTCGACCGACAGTGTGGGTACCATCGACAACACCGGACTGTTCAAAGCCACAGGTAAAACGGGTAAGACCAAAATCTACTTCACACAGAAAGAAGATGTCCCGACCGACTCCATCGACATCGAGGTCGTGAACCTGACTTCCGTACTCATCGACCTGGAAGGCAATGCCAGCACCGTGTCTAACGACAGCACGAAGATGATTGTAGGCGAAACCATCTACATCAACGTGCAATGCACGGACAGCCGTGACGGCAGCCTGAACGGTACCGGACGTAACCGCTACATCTACGAGAACTTCGACTGGACGACCTCAGACCCCGAAATCGGAACCATCAACAACGGTTCTTTCCACGGCCTGAAAGCCGGACGCACCATGTTGCATGCTTACTCACGGTCCAATCCGGAACTCTCCGACTCCATCCTCGTCATCGTGGAGGAAGCACCGGAACTCAAGCCCGTCAGCGACCCCATACGCCTGGCTTATTATGAACCGGAAGGCAGTAAGACCAGTAGCGAGCTCTTCACGGCCGAAAACGGTTCCACTATCTATCTGGACGGCGTAAAGTCCACGAGCCACTACGAACACGCCATCGAGAAGAACGAACTGGGCTATAAATACAACGAAGGGGAATACGTCACAGACACCCTGACCTTCGACCTGACCCATTACGGGCAGAAAAAACAAATGCAGTTGTGTATCGTCTACGCCCCCGACACGAAGGCTTCCGGCCGTCTCCTGCTGTACAGCGACAAGAACGCCGTGAAAGCATACGATGCCGAAGCCCGCGAAGAACACGTGAAGACTCTCATCGAAGAATTGGCGGCCGATTCCGTACAAGGATTGACGGCTGACGGTGCCTTTACCTACATCGCTGCCGGAGACAGCATATACCGTTACAACACGGTCGATGCCTGCTGCACGCACAAGCTGCAACTGCCCGGAAAGGCTACCGTCGACCGCATGCTGACGGCACGCAACCTCCTGTTGGTCGTTTCGCATACCCCGTCCGGAAACTACCACCTCGACATGTTCTACAAGACCGACCTTGAAGCCATCAAGACATTCAGCCTGTCCAAACCCGCAGCCGACATGGCCGTAACGGGCAACAAGCTCTATGTCCTCACCTCTGCGGACGGCAAAAGCGGCATGGACATCTTCGACCTGAAGAACTTCATACAGGAACGCCAAGTGTCGTTGGGACAGAAAGGACTCGGCGTGGAAACCCTCGTGGCTCGGGACGCACGCGTCTACGGCATCCGCCCGTATAACCCCACGACGGAAGAGGCTGCGGCCATCCTCGAATTCAACACGACCAACCACACGTCCAAACTGATCGGGACTGACGGTATCCAGGCCTACTTCGAAGGCGTACCGGCCGCAGTCAAGCCGATGGGCGGCGACTCCATCCTGTTGGCCAACTACAACGGCTTCACCGCCTACGACACCAAGACTGGGAAAATCCGCGACGGCATCATCATGGCGGCCGGAAACACGGTATACCCCACCGAAGCCGTACAGGATACTCTCTCGCAGCGTACCTACGTGGTTTATGCCGATGAAAACGCGGAGACCTACCAGGGAGCCGTCTATTATAGCGATGAGTTCACCAAAGAATTCGACATCTACGACCTCGGCCGCACACCGGCCAACCTGTCTGCCGTACCAGAATTCGCAGACAACGAGGCACCGAAACCGGCCAGCCGCTTCAGCATGAGCCCCAACAGCTACTGTTACGAAATGGGTACCAGTGCCTCCGCGCATACCATCTGGAAATCCAGCAACTTCACCGACCACGAGGGAGACTTCGACATCTACCTGCGCGGACTCGAGAAATACCCCTGGATTACGCAGCTCGACAACCTTGAAGACGGCGACATCCGCATCGAGGCTCTTTACAGGGGTACGGTGGACAAGGATTCCGTCATCACCTTCCAGGTGGAAGCCATCGACCGCGCCGGAGCTTCCACGCTCGTGGGTGCCACCTACACTATCAAGGCGCAGATCGTCAAGCCCACCGTGGCTCAGGCTATCAAGGACACCACGACCGTGCTCGGCACCGATACCCTGCGCATCGGCCTGAAAGATGTCTTTGCCTACACCGGCACCACTTACGGCGTCACCCTCGCCAAGACCGTGTCGGCCAACGACAATGCCGCCCTCGTACGCGACAGCATAGACACCGCTACGGACTCGCTCATCCTCATCCTCACACCCGGAAAGACCGGCATGGCCAACCTGGCCGTACGCTACACCGTGACTAAGGAAGGCTATGGCGAGAAGTTTGTCGAGACTACCTTCCGTCTCGTCGTGGAAGACCCGAATGCGATAAGCGGCAGCACCGTGGCACAGCACTTCCAAGTATTGGCCAACCCCTTCAAAGATCATTTGGAGATCCGTATACCGGAAGACGGTACCGTGACCCTCTACGACATGAACGGACGTGCCCTCATGCAGAAACAACTGCAGGCAGGTACGAACATCATCCCCACAGGGACACTGGCAAACGGTACCTACCTCCTGAGCTACAAGGGAGAAACCCTGAAGGTCGTACGCGAGTAAACAAAAGCCCCGTCCAAAAGGCTTAAACCAAAACAAAGAGAGGTTGTGTTTCTGACACAACCTCTCATCTATTATTAACATTACACCCAAACAATAAGCATATAGCAAATACTGCTATACTTACATTTTTCATATCCTTGCCTTTATCAGTTTTATTTCCCCATCCTTATTTCCCACAAAAGCCCAAAACCGTCCTTTATCGACAGTCATACAATGTATATTGACAATATGTTTTTCATCCGGAGAAACACCCAGAATGCCCAATTACCCCAAACCGTCCTGTTGTGCTCTACTTTTTCGTCCAAAACCGGAAAGTCTGAATACGTGGAAAGCACCTTTGATACAATAAAATTAGCAAAATCAGGGATAAAATCAGCAAGAACGAAGATTCTGGCGTTTTCAGCCCTGTTCTTGCTTCACTCCGTCCACATACAGTTCCTTGTTGATGTAAAGTTTGCCCTCTTGCCGGCAGGTGAGGGAACCGCCCTCACCCAAGGTGATGTTATACCCCTGTCCGGCCAAGATATACTCCTCGGAAATCCATAACTCTCCGGTCAGTTGGCTCCAGTCCACATTGGCAAACAGGCGAATCACTTTCTTGCCGCCTCCTCTCTCTTCATAGAATTGCTGCGGCACATCCGCTCCTGCTTTCAAGGCCTCGTACAGCCGCATGGCGTCATCAGCCGAGTAGACACCGGAATAACGGTGTTGCGGCATATCCTCCTCTTCCTTGGTAGACCAAGGGATGATGATGGAACCGTCTCCTCCACCGGCCACCGGCCCGTCTTGCAGGATGATTTCATCAAAACGGCACATTTCTCCAGCCTGTACCTGCGTAGCATCCTTTCCTGTCGGTTTTCCATTATTGTCGAGATTGATACCATAGATATTTCCGGTATAGCTTTTATTATCGTACATCACAATGAAAAAGCCCAACTGGCTTTCCGGGCGTCCGTCCTCTCCCTCCCAGAACTTGAAAGGAGGCACATACAAGGCATGATAAAGCCTCTGATTGGGTTCGTCCGTATAGCGTTGTCTCCATTCGAATTCTATCCCCAAATTGTCCTCATCTGTATCATAGTGGAATGTCACATAATGGAAGTCTCTTGTGGACGTAGCTACCGTATTGTCGAACTGGTGAAACTCCGCCATATTGAACGTGGCCTGCTTCGGCAGGTTGGGGAATATGATTTTACAAGACTCCACCGGTTCTTGCGTTTCCCCATTCTTATTCTTATGTATAAACTTACAAAAAACCAGTTTACTCACCTGTCTTTTAAACGCCATAGACAGTTTGAAATCACCCGGCCTTACTTTATCCGACACCGTATGCCCCACAAAATATTCCAAGCCTTTCGAGTAGTCCCCAAACATCACCCTTCCTTGCGCCGTTCCATCAGACAGCGTGTCTATGTGCACGCCTGCAACGGGATTTTCCACAGGATATTTATCGTCCGCATAATTTGCGGCAGGAGGATTTGACAATGCATGAAAAGTATATTTGACAGCTTCGTCCTCCTCCCAATAGAATGCGGAAGCTTTGTCCTTGGCCGTCAATTCTCCGATAACTCCATCCGTAACCTTATAACATCCCCAACGGGGCTTTTCCAATGGTTGGTTATTCAGCACCATGGTCTTAAGGAAATAGAACTCCCCGAATTTAGGCCCTGTTTCGTTTTGTCCGATAGCGTCACGTTTCTGTACAAATCCTGTGCCTACTCCCGAAACAACGATTTCCCTCCGCCCTACCGGTAGCACCATGTCGTCTGATTCCTTGTCGCACCCGGCCAGCAAAAGGACGAGCATTCCCATCATCCACCTTATCTGAATTGTCATATTCTTCATCATTCCTCCTTCTTCTATTTATCCGAACCGACAAAAGCACCCGTTCCGTCGGCACTGTTACCCTTATCCTTCAACTCCGACGTACTTCCCGAACCTGCGGTAAACGTTCCAGCCTCATAATGGGACTTCCCTTCGTAGGGCGTGGTGTCGAATCTGTTCCGACCCTCATTCCGGGCAATTTCCACCGCATCCCTCATCGCCCCGATGACGCCTCCGAGAGTATACCAGCTATGGTCATTAGGCGAAGGATAGTCCGGAAACATTGCCACCTTGCCGAACGCAATACCGCCAGTCACCGATGCCTTGTCGACATAACCCACCAAGCCGCCCACTGCGGCATGGGTGTTCGTTTCTTTATAGTCGGCCACTTTTCCACCCGTCACGTTTCCGGCCACGGTAACATCGGAAACCAGAGCTCCGAACCGCACACCGCCTGCCACGCCACCGGTATAGTTCCAAGAGCCTTCGGCCTCCTCCGCATGAACAGACACACGCACGTTGCCACCCTCCAACGTTCCGTTGGCATCAGTAAGCAGTCCCACCACGCCACCGGTATATCGGCTACCCGTTCCCCGGCACTTGTTGGTGACCACAATTTCGGCTCCTGAGCCGCCCCGCAAATTGTCGACATTTGCCAATGTTCCGTTGCATTGCCCCACGACTCCCCCCATACAAGAGGTATATGCCGCTTCTGGATTGGCCGCCCCTGCTGTAACTTTAATGCTGCCCGACAGCATGATGTCCGTCAGGCTGCCCCGGGGCAGTTTTCCCACCAACGCCCCGATACAATAGGCCTTATCCAGTCCATCGCCATTGTGCAGCGTAATGTCCAGTTCGGCGTCCGCCAGGCTCACGTTGCTGACGGTGCCTCCCTCGCAGACACGGGCCAATACCCCCCATCCCGTATCGTGGTCGGCAGTCGACGACGCATCGGGGTCACTCTCTTTGTGTATGAGCCGGGCACCTCTCAAATTCAGGTTCTCCACCGTACCGTACAAAGTGTTGAACATAGGGTTCACCAAATTCAAAATGCTGAATCCTCCTCCGTTGAAGGTCACGATATCCGGCAGATCCTCCGGAATGAAAGACTCTCCGTTAAAATCCACATTTGCCATCAGCTTCATTTCGTTCCGGTGCTTGTTTTTCTGCAACAGCGTTACCGTATCCCCGTTCAAGGTACATGTATAGTCCTTGTTACATTCCTTGATGGCATTCATAAAATCTTTTATATTGAAATTATCATACTTCGCCGTCGTGATGGTGTCATCGTCATCCCCCCAATAATCGTCCATACCATCCTGAGTGATGTTGCTCTTCAAATCTTCCAACGAAACCGTGTAGGACTCTCCGGCCTTCAACTCCCCCAATTCCTGTACGTCGGATATGGTGATATAAGCATATTCGCTTCGCTTCAATAGGGAAAACGTACTGTAATCCCCCGGTGCCAGATGGAAGGTGACCGACTTCTCATCTCCTTCGTTATCCACCTGCGCGGTGATTTGCCGACTCTCCTCCTCCACAAACCGGAAATGCAGTCTGTTATCTTCGTCCAACTTCATCGTACAGGCGTTTTGCAGCGAGCGTTCCACCCCGCCAACCGGCTTGAACCGCAGTCCGTATTCATCTTCATCGTCCACTCCGACAAGTGTCAGGCGTGTACAAAGATGATGAAACGCCAGATGCACGGCATGTCCGTACTCGACTTTTTCGGTCACGGCTTCCAGCGGGTCGGGATTGAACACCGAGTCGCGATAGGCAAAACGGTCCAACACCACCGGTTCCAACTCCACGCCAACCTGAGCAACAGGCCCCGTCCAGTTTTCCAGATAGTAGGCCGTGAACTTCGCGTCCTTCGCGTTCCAGGGCCAGGTCATCTCATACAGCTCCTCCATTCTGGTATTGACCCACGCTCCGTTTTCCAGCGTCAGTATCGTGTATTTGGTCACCTTCTCTTTCGTCTGGGATTCGGTGGTCAGGGGGTCTAAGGTAAACTCTGCCGACACATGAATCACATCGGCCTCCTTAAAGTCCTTCTTGTCCGCTATACCCCGTTTCAGTCCGGCCACGTCCTGCGGCCATGCCGTGGTGAAACAAACCGGTATCCCCGGCCGACTTTTCACGCCATAGAGAGCATCCACATCCTCCCGGCATCCCACCGACAGCAACAGCATTATGCCGTACACCATCCATTTCACCTGTCTCTTCATACCACAATTCCTTCTTTTTCAGATTAATCCGTGATGAACACACGGTTGATTATATCGTTGGCTACCGTCCCTTTGAAATCGGAGGGCATCCTGCCGACCACTCCATTGACTATCTTCTTGTAACCCCACTCCGTTTCGTCCTGCATCTCCTTGGCCTGTACCATGCCGTGGAACTTGCAGCCGGCCATATCGCCTCCACTCATCTCCCCTGCCAACACACCAGCCACGCCGCCGCGACACATCATCTTCGCCTCGCGTACTGTACAATCGAAAATCTGACCGCTCGAAATGCGCCCTGCGATACAGCCGGAAGGGGTATCCACATCCATGTTTCTCACTGTCACGAAATCCAAGTGCAGGTTTCTCAGCCGTCCGCCGCGTATCTCCCCTATCAGTCCCACCCGTCCGGACGAAGGCGCGGTATGTTCAAAATCCAACATCAGATTATGCAAGACATAGCCTTTGCCGTCAAACGTCACCCCTTCTGTCAAAGCCTTGACAAACGCTCCGTTTGCATCGGGCTTCATATCCTTGCAGTCTATATCGTTCCACAAATAAAAGGTCCAGCCGTCTGTTCCCGGAGTCTCCCCGTCGTTGTGTACCCCATAGTGAGCCAACTCGACAGAGTCTGCCACATTCATTGCCTCCCACTTATCCACATTCCGGTTATACACCTTCAGCCATGCGGCAAACTGCTCTTCCGAATGGATGCCCGGCAACTTGTCCACCTCTCCCACATGCTGTTCGTTCCAGTCTATGATTTCATGAGGATAAACGGTAGGGACAATTCCCTCCATGCGGATGGTCAACGGATGTTTCCACCCTCCCTCCAGTCCGGTCAAGGCCTCTCCCCTCGCGGGCTTCACCCGCTGGAGTTTTCCGGTCTTGTCCTTCACTTCGATATAGTCTATCTTCGCCCCGGCAGGCAGGATGACCGGATAGACCGTCCTCGGTTCCTGCCCCACCAACAACGTGTAACCATCCACTCGCGGAGCGGTAAAGGAAGAACGACCGAAGCCATATTCGGACGCCTTGTCCAACGGCACCGTATCCACCGTCAACGGAAAATCCTCATAAGGAAACGGATCTATCTCTTTTCTAAGGATATGTGCTCCAAGGACATGATAGGTCAGGTGCACCGTCAGTTTCCCATTGCCCTCAGTGTCCGGTGAGAATCCTTCGCCCAAAAAGAGCAATACCATCGCAAACCGGTGTCGGAACTGATAATTTATATTGTCGTACTGCATTTTTTGGGCAGTCAATAAGTCCACAATATGTCCATCCTCCGTAAAGATGTGGATATAATGTTCCCCTTTTTGGCTACCGGAAGGTACAACCAAAGAACTTCCATCCGATTTCACGTAGTTCGGCGGCATCTTCTCCTTGGGCGCAAACGGAAAATAGGCAAACGTGACCCCGAACTTGCCCAAAGCCACATTGGCAACTTCCGTCGAAGTGAATTTTCTTGCCCCTCCCATATCGGAATAGGTCAACTTCGTATTCTTCAGATAGAGCGTGTCGTCATTACCCTTTCTATGGCTCCAACGGTCGGGCTTGGCGCAATTCGGGTCATGGTAGGAGAAGAAACCTATCGTGTCGCCGGATCCAAAGGTGTCATATGACATCGTGAGTTTATTATCCGGCACGGCTCTGACCGCCATAGTACTGGCTATTTCGCCCTCTATTTGCAGATAGTCCATCCTCAAAGGGTCATCTCCCGTCCATATCTCGTCCTGCCGGCAGCCAATGAAAAGCAGCATCACTGCCAACCATCCCCATATCCTATATCTATGCTTCATACTCATGGTGTTTCTATTTCGTTGAAAGTTGTTCCTCTGTTATATCAGTGTCACCTACCTTGATATGAAATCCCCTGAAGTCTATCTTAAAATTGTCACCGTTGAACTCCGGCAACGTCGTACCGACCGGAACTTCTATATCTCGCAGCAGGTTGAACACCCATTTATTTTCTCTCTCGGACCACATGCCAAACCTCATCAGGCGATAGTTGGTTTTCGAGGGATTCTTGTTATACGCCTTTGCCAAAGCCATCAGGTCGTCCCAATTCGTGATTCCGCTCTCGCCCAATACAGGCCTCTCTATAAGTTTTGTACTCCAACCCGTAACCTCCACATTCACAAATTCTATTTCGCGCCCTTCCACCTTATCCAGCAGCTTCACATTAAAGGTAAACTGGTATCCGGGCCAGAATTTAAGGGGCACATTCTTATACTCCACCCACTCATGCTTATTGTCGTCATACCTCCACCAGTCCATAGTCTCCGGAAACAGTCCGTGAAACACCTTGTCCTCCCCCAAGTCGATAAACAATTCGGGTCTGTGTCCAAAAACACGAAACTGAGACCTATCCGGCGGAAGCACCCATACCGGGGTGGAGAAAACCGTATTCGTTTCATCAGGTTGCAGGAGCGAATCTTTGACCCAAAAAACATTTTTCTGAGAATACCCAGCACCGGGTTGCCCGTCCTGATATATTTCCCCCTTCATACGGCTAAATGCCTGGTTGCCTTCCGTTGACTCTTTGCCTTCAAACCCCGGAGTTTCCATCCATATTCGTAAATAGTCCACCCAAACCCTGATTTTGTTCCCTTTCAGTACCTGCTGCAATTCGCCAACCTCACTATGAAAACTGAAGCCAACGGCAGTCATCTTGTGTTCCAAACGGAATTGAAGCGTGGTACCAAATCCCACATTCTCCAATTTTCCCCAGATGATATCCGCCTCTTCCGCCGCCGGAGTGCCCAAGGGAGCGATCATCCGCTTGAATTGATTACCCAAAGTGTCATCTGCTACCGGAGGATCCTGCGGCCCGAAATACATCATTCTGAAATTATCCGTCTGCAAATAACGCCGATTATCTGTCTTTCCATCAAAACCCGGATTTAGTTCCTCCTTCTGCACCGGATAGTTATACAGATTGTCCAGATAAACCGCCTCTACAAGATTCTTCTCCTTATCCTGTACATAAATGTCTTTCCACATCAACGGTTCCTTTGTCTCCACCTTGGTATAGACATACCCGTATCCTGCTTCATCGAACACACATTTCGCACTGGCCATTTCCCCGTCCGGATACGAGGGATATGTGAAAAGCATCGTACGGCTAGTGATGGCTTCTTCCTCTCCCACCTGTCCTTCACCGCTCCGAGTAGCAATGCCCAGCCCTCCGGTAGCGGCACAAACCATGACCGGTTTGTTTCCGTCTACGTCGCTTTTCATGCCAACGCCCGGCTCATCGGCACAAGCTGCCGTCCACAGCAGCAAAACTGCCGCCATACATATTCTCGCTTGGATATAATATCTGTTTCTCATATCGTTCCTATGGTTGTGTTTTGGGTTTGACGGGCACCAACTCCATGTCTACCTCGGCTTTGCTCCACGGCTCCAATATCGCCGTCAGCACCACCACCTCGTGGGTGACGGCATCGATGGCCAACGACAAGTTCAGTCGATGCCCAGCCTTTAAAGAAATCTCCGCCTTATTGGGCACAAATTTATACAGTGTGGTACCTTCGTTACCATCGTTTCTCTTTACGTTAAAATAGAGAAAGTCTTTTCCCTCGTTCAACAAACTCTGCTCCGGCACGATGGCCTGAAAGAGGTATTCCTGATAGCGTGCTTCCGTATCGTCCGTTTTGACCGGAGAAACCGTGCGCCGCATGATAACGTTCTTTCTCCTATCAGAACCGGCCTCGGTCTTGTCATCGGCATCCGACACACGGACAGTGCGCCGCCCGTCGTTGTCGATGACCTCCGAATAGCTCACTTCGTATGCCCGCAACATACTGCGCAAATAGGCACTCTGCACCGCTTCCGGTGGGAAAGGTCCTTCTGCCGGATTGTCTCCCACAGGAAGTTTCACCTTCACCTGCACCATGGCAAACGCATGATGGAAGGTGAGGGGTACCCTTTTACCGCGCTCGCTCAAGAGCTGACGCCGATAGGCTATCAGCATATCGGCCTCATCCAACGCCCCCTCTGCACTCTGGTCATCAGGCACTTCGTCCAGATAATGCTTGCCGGGAAAGTGTACGGCCTCGAAAGGGAAATAAATGGAAGTCGGGACAAGCGTAAGCCAGTTGAAGCCCTCCCCCTCCGCTGCAGAAAACTTATAAGGATATTCGTCGGGGCCTACAGTATCGTTCGTATGCGTATATCTATAGGTATAATAGTTTCCATACTCGTCCTTAAAGTTCGGCTGAGAATAATTCACCGGACAGTAGACGCGGATTTCATCGCCCTCATGAAAATATTCGGACTCATAAAGCGCATTCTCCCCTTGGCCCACTATGGCCCGGAAATGCACACCCGAATCCTCGCTCTCCGACACCGCCATCTCTTCGGGAGAGGTGCAAGCCCCGAACAGCAGGAACCCTATCGGTATGATATATTTCAGTTTATCCATAATCCTTACCATCTTTATTGTTATATGCCGCCCGGCGTCACTTCTTCCCATCCTCCGTCTACCGGTTTGTCGTCTATCCAGGTGGTCACCCTTACGTCCAGAGAGTTGTCTCCCGGTTCAGGCCATTGTCTGACTCTCGCCTTGATTACCACATGCGTGCCGCGTACCAACGATTCCAGATTGGGCAGCTTGGCCGACACCGATACGGGATTTTGATCCGCACCCTCCTCTGTTTTGCGGATCTTCAACGTCAGATAATACTCCTGCACATTATTCTCCTGTGCATCATCCTTCTGTACATCATCCCTCTTCACATTGCCCAGAAACTTGGTTTCATGCAGATAATAAGTATTTTCATCGGCTTTTGGCTGCCCATCATCATACTTAATAGCTATGGGCTTTTCATACACATGGCTATAACCGTGAAATCCGGATTCCGCCGGCACTTCATAATTTCCCACCCATTCCTGTGCGTCTGTCGTCCCGGCCAGGTTCACCAATTTGTCCCACTCGCTGTCGTTCATGCGGGGCACCAGATACGATGTCTTGGCCAACTGGTCTATCTTCCATTCCAACACCTCCATGGGAACGGCATTATCCCCGTTCTCATAGCTCAAGGAGAATTTCACGGGCACATAGGCCAGTTCCACCGTCACTTTCGTGAGGTAGACATGCGTGGCCCGAGTGACAAAATCCTCCATTCCGTTATCCACCGAAAGCGTGATGTGCTCCTTGCGCGAAGCGATAGGAACCTTGCCATGTTTGGGGAACGGGAAGTTTCCGGTGCCGTTGGTCAGCTTCAAGCTGTCCAGCCCGGTTATCATTTCCGCTCCCGGCAGCGTGACTATATCTTGAATCAGTTCTTCCGAATTGGCCAGGGCATACAATATCTTTTTGCCCACCGTTGTCATGATGCCTTCCTTTTTATATTCATACAGGAAACGGCTATCTTCGGGGACACTGTAATTTTCGACGTCCATCAACTCGTTGAGCTCTACGTTCTTAGTTTTTTCATCCAACAGAATGACGCGCAGTTCCTTCACCTTTTCACAATCGGGCACATCCCTTGTCGGTGCGGAGAGTGCGACATTCAGTTGCATTACAACGGACTGCGGCACACGAGCATACGCATCGTCAAATCCGGGCTCTTCTACGGAGTCCTTGCAACTGCCCAACAGCAGGGCCATCCAAAGAATACCCCAAGACAAACTGCCATACAGGAAATTATGAACCATTGTTTTTCTCATTGCCTTTTATCGGTTGTATCAAATTTCTACTGACTGGTTACGGACCCGCCGACTCTGCACGCCCACAGTCACATCCACATAAGCCCAACGGTCTCCCACAAGGAAGAAGCAGAACTCGTAGTTATATTCACGGTCAAGGTATTCTTGCACCTTGTAGCTCTGTTCGGCCGTATTGCGGCCCGACACCAATCTTTATTATATATAAGAAAGATCAAAGTTCCTCGAACTGCACCCTCACGCTCCAATTCAACACACTGATGCCGATGTTCACGTAAGCCAGCTCGCCCCCCTTCAGGAAGAAGTCCATCTGGTAATCGTACCCCCTGTCCAGAAATTCCTGTGGCGAGTAACGGTAGATTTCCTCCGAGCTGCGCAGGCGCGACAACATGTCGGGCAAGTTCACCCGTACGATTTCGTTGCCGTTGCGCTTGTCTGTAATGGACAACACACCATCGTCCGCCGGATCCTCATGGTACATGATGCGGGAAGTCATGAAGTCCGCATGGGCTATCTTGCCCATAACGGCCTCCGTATCGTCCGAAGCGGCACGCACCGGTGTACGGTCGTCCGTATTCCACGTGTCATGGGGTTGGTAAACCACTGGCCCCATACTCTCGTCCACCGAGTTATCCCAACGAAGCTGCATGTTGCGGTCCACAATTTTCATATCGTAATTCTCCACGTCCATATCCGTAGGATCATCCAATTCACGGAGTGACACGTTAATCTTCTTTGTGTTGCGCATCAAAGAGATTTTATGGTAAGTGGGACGCTGTCCGAACACTTCCACCGGGGTACATTCCATACCGTGCCATATAGTGTCGAGTGGCAGACCGCCGTTGTCCACCCAATTCAACGTTCCGCCGGAAAAAGTACGGGATTCGCACTCCAAATGCACGCCCACCTCGCACAGGGAATCACCGGACTCGGGCAAAGCCCTCAAAAAGCGGGCACGGTCTGAAGCAAGCATGTCGTCATAACAACATTGCCCTGCCAATACCAGAAATTGGTAACGGCCCGGTGCCAGGTCCATGTGCATGGCATAAAGCGGGTCGGCCAAAGGCCGGTAGTCCCCCTCGTTCTTCACCTCACGGCAGGTCACATAATGCCCCGTTTCGTCAAACACATACACGCTCACCGCCCCCACGTGGTCGTTGAACATGTCGGCACGCTGCAGGTTATAGTCATATTTAAACGACAAATACAGCCCTGTAGGACAGTCCTCCGTCTCGTCGTGCATCATGTCGCAGGACACCGTCAAGGCACCGGATATCAACCCGCACCACACTGCAAACCATTTTTTAATCATATACCCCATAAGACTTATCTTTTCGTACTACATTCACATTATTCATTTACTATATGTCGTGGGAGTCCCCTATCGGGACTTGCCTCCTTATGTTCCATTCCGTTGGGAGCGTCTCCTTTTCACCCTGCCTTTAAAACGCACGGTGTCCGCACCGGATGTCTTTCCCGTCGTCACCCCCAGCCTCAACGGTACCGGCCGCTTCCTTTCACGAAAGCCTTCGGGGAGAGAATTGTTTTTAAAAAGCGGAGGATGCGGCCGCCGAAGCGACCGACATGCCCTCCACTATGATTATAAATTAAAGATCTACGTTTTGCTGACGTTTAGCCCAAGAAAGGATATTCACCTGAATCTTCACAAAAGCTTCTTTGGGATCGTCCCATTCGTCTTCAATAGACGGTACTTCCGCATCACCCGGACCGCTGACAGAAGTCACGCTCAGTTCGTACCAGTTGTTACGGAGTACGCCGTAGCGTCCCAAATGCTTTGCTTCAGTATATATATTTTGTTCACCACTTATCGCATACGGAGTCAAATCGTCACCGAAATGTTTGATCAACGCCTTGTAGTAGCTTTCACCGGCCTTGAAGTACTTGATGGTGCCCATACGTCCGTCGATAGATTCCAGATATTTATTATCGACCGACGCGTTTTCTGTCTTCTTTCTGTTACCGTCATCTGCTGCATCATCATAAGTTTTTTAGTAACAACCTCCCATTCATCTGTTCCAGTTTTGCGACGCTCATATTTTGTATAGGTTATCTTTCCACCTTCGGCCATAGTATATTTACCACCGGCTTTACCTTCTTCCGCTGTAGGCAGAGTTACCTCCGCGGCATTATATTCATCAAAAATACCCAACTCCCGACGCTCAGCGTCACTCATGGATTCTAATACTTTCTCCTTCAACGTTTCCGTATTGTAGATGGAAGCAGTCGTACCCAACTGGTAGAACGTGCCGTTTTCGTCTGCATTTTCGGGTACATACTTGGCTTTGAATATCACGCGGGTCGTGGCATATTCAGCTTGATTGTCGGTATCGAACGTGTTCTCCAAGCAATATTGAGGGGCTTCCGGGCCGAACTGAGTGAATGTCACTCCCGCATTATCTTCCAACACGTTGAAATTGCCTTTCACTTGCGCCAACTGTTCGTCCGTCAACTCCTGACCATTTTTCTTCGTTTCATCAACAGCCCAATCATAATTTCCGTCTACTCCCCAATATACACGATAGGGATCAGCAACAGCTCCGATGAAACGCGTTTGACCGCCAGTTTCCACTACATAACCTTTCCATGTATCGATACCGTCCACGTCACGTACCAGTTTTGAGGTCTTGTTCGTCACGTCCAAAGCCCAAGCTGTCATTGTTACTTTGTCACCCTGATACGATTCCCCCGTGACATCCATTTCTCCACGAGGTTCGGCCAAAGTAACCTTAGCCATACCGCGTTCCACGTAAATATCAGCAGCCTCCACTTTTTCCGCTTCTGCTTTCGTCGGTTTGATTTTGTCCTCAATGGGCACCAACGTGGTAACCTTCGTTCCTGCCGCATCAGAACTGATAGGAGCATTTGCCATGTAGAAGCCGTCACCCGTCATGTCAGCCACGTTCATCGCGCTGGCAGTCAAAAAATCTCCGAAAGTCATTGCTTTTTGTTGCGTATCTCCGAATTCTACCGAACCATCGGCATTAATCGTAAAACGATTGTTTTTGTTCAGCACCACCAAGGCATAACGCTTATCCCCAACTTCGGTCAAGGCCGGCACTTCCTGAACCATGTTGGCATACGTGGTCACATTTCCATCTTGCGGTTCCCACGGCTTCAGATCAGGAATGTCGTACGCCTTCAATAAAACAGCCTGACTCTCCTCTTCAGCATCACCTTTCTCAAACACGAGGAAAGCAGCGTCTTTCACTTCATATTCACTATCCATACCGTCTGCGAACTGATCGTTCGCAGCACGGAACGATGCTCCGGACACCATCGGGAGATTGATACTCACCGCAACAAACCCTTCATCAGGCGATGTCGTTGTACCACCGCCATTCGGACTTTCCGAAATGTCGTCATTTGAACAAGCTCCCAGCAACAGCCCCGCCATCGCTAAGGGAAACAAATACTTTTTCTTCATAAAAAATAAATTGGTTAATAAATAAATGTATAATAAGGTTTACATCTTCAAAAGTCACTCCATATCCATCAGCCTCAGGTTCTCCGTCGCCGCCTTCACCCCGGCCTGGCCCGCCTGCCCGAACAGGCGGCGCGCTTCGTCCTCACG
>ERZ780223.2083-NODE-2083-length-17739-cov-7.792524_pt1 | contig 17739 bp, 2 predicted proteins | sample MGYA00511016_ERZ780223 | MGnify/ENA primary metagenome ERZ780223 (study PRJEB29588, sample SAMEA2159032) | human gut metagenome | biome: human gut; feature: human-associated habitat; material: faeces | place: Denmark | collected 2008/2010 ... | reverse complement strand
TTGCCGGCTTTTTTCTTATATTGTTTTTTTATATATATGAAGCTAAAATATTAATGATATATATTAAAGTTATAAAAACAAGGAGAATGTATATGAAAAAGCTTGTAGAAACAAACAAACAAGAAAGAAATAGGAGAAAAAGAGGCGAGCAAGGTTCTGTAACCTTATTCGTTTTAATTGCAATGATTTTCTTTTTAACGGTTGGAGTTGCGGTTTACATTTCGAATGTAAATAATTCTTCATCTCAACAAAGGGATGTTAAGAAGATTCAAAGTGAATATAATGATACTGGTGATGTAAATAAGGTATATGAAGACCAAAAAGATAGGCTTAACCAAAGATTGTTTATTACTGTTAAAGACAATGATAAAAATATATATCAAGAAGGTAAGTGGACTAATAAAGTTCCTTTGACAGTTGAGGTAAAATGGCCAGATGGATTAAGTAAAAATGAAAAAATTATAACAGTAAAAGGCAAAAAAGATGGAACTGAAATTACAGTTACAGATGAAGAAATAAAGGATTTGAAAATAAGTGAGTCATGTACAATATCAGCTAAAATAAATGGAACTACATCAAAAATTGAAGTTTTAGTTGATACAACTAGTCCTGATATAGAAATTGAAAAAAATGGCGGAAATTATGTAATAGATAATAATCAAACATCAAAAGAAATAACAACGACAATTACAGTAAAAGATGAAGAAAGTGGAGTTGATAAGGTTTTATATAAATGGTTAAAGGCAAAAGATGATGGATCAAGACCAGATGCACCAGCTGAAAAAGATTTAAAAACATTAGAAGGAACAACGGCAAATGTAACAAATACAATTTCAGAAAGCGGAAAATATTATTTATATGTTAAAGTACAAGATAAAGCTGAAAATGAAAGTGAAAAGTGGAGTGAGCCATTTAATGTTATAAATAAAGCAGATGTAGAAAATACAATAAAAATTGCTAAAGAACCAGACGGATGGACAAATGAAGATGTAAAAGTAACAGTTGATTATGGAAATATATTAACTACATTTAGACGTCAAGGATTTGGAAAAACAGAGAATGAAGCAAGACAAGATGCAATAAATAACACAATACAAACTAAAAATCCAATAACAGTTACAGTAAAAGAAAATGGAATAATTTATGTATCTGCAAAAGATCAGGAAGGATTAATAGATGATATATCAAAAACATTAAAAATAGATAATATAGATAAATTATTACCAGAAATAACATATACAAAAAATCCTACACAAGGGTATACAAACAAAGATGTAGTACTTACAATAACATTAAAAGACCAAGAGGCAAACGATAAGTATGGATGTAGCAAAGTAATAGCATGGCAAATAAGCAAAGATGGTAATTTAGATGAAAACTCTAATAATTGGACAAATTTAGATGAAGCACAAGAACAAACAACAGTAGAATATAGCATAAAAGAAAATGGAACATATTATATATATGCAAAAGATCAAGCAGGAAATGTAGCAAAAGAGCAAATTGTAATAGATCAAATAGATAAAAATCCACCAAAAGTTGAAGTTACAGGAAATCCAACTACATGGGTAAAAGGTGAAGTTGAATTAGACATAACAGCTAAAGATGATGAAACTGGAATAAAAGAAATAAAAATAAATGGACAAAAAGTAACAGCAACTATAGATGAAGACAAAACAGCAAAAGTAAAATATCCTGTTACAGAAAATGGAACAATAAACATAGAAGTTACAGATGAAGCAGGAAATGTAACTACAAAAACAATAACAGTAGATAAAATTGATAATAAAGGACCTGAAGTAACAATAACAGGAAATCCAGAAAATTGGACAAATAAAGATGCTACTTTACATGTAAAAACAAAAGATGATGCAAGTGGAATAGAAAAAGTAACAATAACACAAGTAGTAGATGGTAAAGAAGAATCAAAAGATGTTAATTTTACAACAAATGAAGATGGTTCTATTGATTTAGACTACACAGTAGATAAAAATCAAACAATAAAAATAAGTGTTACAGATAAGGCTGGAAATACAACTACAAAAACAATAGTAGTAGATAAAATAGACAAGGAAAAACCAACATTAAAAGCACCAACTGCTGTTGCAACAACGAATACAGTTACAGTTACATTTAATCAAACAGATGCATTAAGTGGAATAGATGAAGAAACAATAAGATATGCAATAAGAAAACAAGGTGAAGATGAATGGGAAATAGTACAAAATAGTGAAAAAGTAAACACATTTACAAAAAGAACAAAAGATACATTATATGAAGTAAAAACAATAGCAAAAGATAAAGCTGGAAATGAAATGGAATCTGAAATTGTAATAGTTAAAACACTAAATTTAACAGAGCCATTAATTAAACAAAATCCAGAAACAATTACAAACGAAAATGTAAAAGTTACAATATTAGCACCTGATGCACAAGAAGGAACAACAATAAAATATGGAACAGATGGAGTAAATTTTGAATCAATTCCAACAAATCCATATACTTTTGAAGTAACAAAAAATCAAACAATATATGCATTAGTAGAAAATAATGATGGTGAAAAATCAAATGTTGCAACACATCAAGTAGATAATATTGATAAATTATTACCTATAGTTACAAATATAAGTGCAAGCACAAAAGCAACAAATAGTACAGTAACAATTACAGCAAAAGCAAAAGACCAAGCTCAAACAGAGGAATATGCAAACAGTGGAATAGTTGCATATATGTTTAGCAAACAAACAGACATAACAAATAAATCTGAAGGATGGAACGAAATAACACAAACAACAGAAGAAATAACAAAAACTCAAGAAGTATCAGAAAATGGAATATGGTATTTCTATGTAAAAGATGCTGCAGGAAATGTTAATAAAGCAAGTGAAGAAAACAAAATAGAAATAGGAAATATAGATAAAACTCTTCCTATAATAAGTGTAGAACCACAAAATAAAGAAGTATGTAAAAACACAAATGTTACAATACATGTAACAGATGAAGGTGGAAGTAACCTATCAGATTCTAACCAATATGAATATCAATTAGGAGAAAGTAACCAAAATATACCAACAGGAAATTGGTTAAAATACACAAATAATGTAGCATTCAATATAGGTGATAATATAACAGGAACACGTTACTTGTGGGTAAAAGAAGTAAAAGATAATGCACAAAATATATCTAATAAAGAAGGAACAAAAGTTAGCACATACCATGTATTTGGACCATATGTGTTTGATAATAGTGCACCAGAAGTAACATTTACACCAAATGGAAATGACACATATAGTAAAACACAAAAAACAAAAGTAACAGTAACAGATGTAGGAACATCAAATATAAATGAAAATGAATTAAAATATAAATGGGTAGTACAAAATGAGGCAGAACCTGCTGAAAATGAAATAGATACTACATTTATTAATGGTGCCAATATAGAAAATGCAAAAAAAGTTACAGGAAAATATTATTTATATGTTCTTGCTAAAGATAATTTAGGAAATACTAAAAAAGCCAAAAGTGAATTATTCTATTTAGATAATACAAATCCAAATAGTGAAGCACCAGTAAAGAAAGTAGCAACAAGTAGCAGTATAACTGTTGAATTCAAGCAAACAGATTCACACAGTCAAATAGATAATAATACTATTTATTATGGAAAAAGATTAAAAGGTACAAATGATTGGACATGGGAGAAAGATGCAAATTTAACACATAAATTTAAAGGACTTGTAAAGGAAACAACATATGAAATATGCACAAAGGCATCAGATAATGCAGGAAATGGAGAACAAATATCAAACATAGTAGAAATAACAACAGAAAAAATTGATAAACCAACAATTACTACAGACCCAAATGCACCAACAAATAAAAAAGTAAAAGTAACAGTAACATACCCAGAAATAGATGGTGGAAAATACAAATATAGTGAAGATGGAATAAATTATATAGAAGTTAGTTTAAATGATGGTGAATATGTAACATATATAGAAGAAAATAAAACAATATATGCATTAGTAGAAGATGAAAATGAACAAACATCTGAAGTTGCAACATTAGAAATAACATTTATAGATACTAAAAAGCCAACAGTAACAATAACTCCTAATGGAGGAACTTATGAACTAAATCCAGGACAAACAAATGTAAAAGAAAATGTTACAATTACAGCAAAAGACACAGGAACATCAGGTTTAAATGAAACATTACAATATGCAATAACAAGTAGCAATACTCAAAAACCAACAACAGGATGGACTAATTTTGAAAATGGATCTACAAATGAAATTACACTAAATGGAGGAAACAATTATATATGGTTTAATATTACAGATAATGCTGGAAACGAAGTAGAAAATAATGTATCTAATGTATTTAAAGTAAGCTATAAAATTATATATAATGCAAATGGTGGACAAAATGCTCCAAATGCACAAACTAAAGAAAAAGATGTTAATTTAACACTTTCAAGTGATGAGCCAACATGGGATGGATATACATTTAAAGGATGGTCAACATCTAAAGAAGCAGTAGAAGCAGAATATAAAAAAGGTGCAACATATAGTAAAAATGAAGCTACAAACTTATATGCTGTATGGGATGCAAAAAGTTATGTAGTAACATTTAACCCACAAGGAGGAGAGGTAACTCCTACATCAAAAGATGTTGTATATAATAAAGAATATGGGCAATTACCAACACCAACAAAGCAAGGATATAGATTTGGGGGATGGTACTTAGAAAACACATATGAAAATAAAGTAGAAGAGAAAACAATTGTATCAAAATCAGAAAATCATACATTATATGCAAAATGGACAAGTGCAGAAAACACACCATATACAATTTATCACTATGTAGAAAATGCAAATGATAATGGTTATACATTATATAAAACAGAAGGAAAAGAAGGAAAAACAAATTCAGTAAAAACATTATTAGATGAAAAAATGGTAATAGATAATTGTACATATAAATATGCAAGCTTAGAAGAAGGCGGAAGTGAAGAAACAAGTTTAACAATTAATGCAGACGGAACATCAAAAGCTTATTTATACTATACAAGAAATAAATTTACATTAACATTATCAAAAAATGAACATGTTGCAAGAGTTACAGGAGATGGAAGTTATAAATGGGGACAAGATGTTTTAATAGATGCAAGTTTAAATCAAGAAGATGGTTATACATATACATGGGTTAACTGGACAGAAAATGGTGTAGAAAAAACAAAAGATCAAAAAGCAACAATAAAAATGAGTGCACAAAATATGACATTGGTTGCTAATGCAACAAGAAGTGCAAAAAAATATATAGTAACATATAACTCTATAGTAAATGGAGGAACAACTGAAACTATAGAAGAAGAGTGTACATACACACAAAATGTAGACCTAAGCAAAACAGCTGCAAAAACAGGTTATACATTTATTGGATGGAATACTAACAAAGATGCTACAAGTGCATTATCTACATTAGTAATGCCAAATAAAAATATAACTATATATGCAATATTTAAAAAAGATATAAAAGCAACATATATAGATTATAGTGCTACAACAAAACAAATAAGAACACAAGATATAACAATATACAATAATCAAACAGCAACAATAACAGTTCCAGAACAAAATGAATACAATGGATGGACAAAAAATGGATGGACTAAAGATACTTCAAATTCTGCCGATAAAGAAATAGAGGCACGGAGGCGGAGAAGTTTTAAAAATTACAACAAATGTTACATATTATGGATTATATACTAAAAATGTAAGTGTAACTTATAACTTAAATGGTGGAGTAGGTACAACTCCAAGCAAACAAACAGTAGAAAGAAAAGTAAATAGTTACTCAATTATAAATATATTTAACCCAGAAGTACAAATTTCTGATTTACAAGCAAGTAAAACAGGTTATACATTTAATAGTTGGAATACTAACCAAAATGGAACAGGAACAAAATATTTAGTTGGAAGCAAAACTAAACTTAGTGAAGATTTAAATTTGTATGCTATATGGACACAAAATAAATACCAAGTTACATTTAATACAAATGGTGGAAGCAGTGTAGAAAATAAAGAAGTAACATATGATTTAGCATACGGAAGTTTACCTTCTACAACAAAAACTGGCTATACATTTGCAGGATGGTATTTAGATAATGAAACATTTAAAAATAAAATAGAAGAAACAACTAAAGTTACAACACCAAATAACCATACATTATATGCAAAATGGGATATTATAACATATAAAATCACATATAATTTAAATGGTGGAACATTAGAAAATGCAAATAAAGAAAGTTATACAATAGAAACACCAAGCTTTACATTAAATAATCCACAAAAAGAAGGATATACATTTATAGGATGGACAGGAAGTAATGGAAATGAAGCAAGTAAAACTGTAACAATTGAAAAAGGAAGCACAAGTGATAAACAATATACTGCAAATTGGGAAGCAAACAAATATACAGTTTCATTTAATTCAAATGGAGGAAATGATATAACTTCTAAAAAAGTTACATTTGGACAAAACTATGGGGATTTAGAAAAACCTAAAAAACAAGGATTTACATTTGCAGGATGGTATTTAGACAATGAAACATTTAAAAATAAAATAGAAACAACTACAAAAGTTGGAATAGCAAACAATCATACATTATATGCAAAATGGACAGAAGGTGAATCTGAATATATTGTAGAACATTATAAACAAAATATAGAAGATGACCAATATGGTGAGCCAGAAGTAGAAACTTTAACAGCAGTAACTGGAAGTGAGGTAACACCTGCAACAAAAGATTATGGAAAAGGATTTGAAACACCTAACTTAAAATCAGCTGTAGTTAAGGCAGATGGAAGTACAATAATAAAATATTATTACAACAGAAAACTATTTACAGTTACATTTAACACAAATGGTGGAAATTCTGTGGAAAATATAACTGCAAAATACGAAAAAGAAGTAACATTACCAACTACTAGCAAAACTGGTTATACATTTAAAGGATGGTTAAACCAAGAATTAGAAGTTACATCACCATATAAAGTAGAAGATAATGTAACATTAAGTGCAAAATGGAATGTAATAACATACAATATTACATATTCATTAAATGGTGGAAATCTAGAAGAAGGAATAACAAATCCTAAAAATTACACAATAGAAACAGCAAGTTTTACACTAAATAATCCACAAAAAGATGGTTACACATTTACAGGATGGACAGGAAGTAATGGAACAACACCAAACACAACAGTAACAATTTCAAAAGGAACAACAGGAGATAAGGAATTTATTGCAAATTGGAAAGCAAATGAATATATAGTAACATTTAATCCAGATGAAGGAACAGTAAATCCATCTTCTAAAACAGTAACATATAATGAAAATTATGGACAATTGCCAACACCAATAAAGACGGGTTATAAATTTAACGGATGGTATACTGGGCTAAATGGAACTGGAACAAAAATTACAGAACAAAGCGTAGTTACTATAACTGCAAATCAAACATTATATGCAAGTTGGAGTGTTAATAGTTATACAATTACATATAATGCAAATGGAGGAAGCGGAGCACCAGGAAGCCAAACTAAAAAATATAATGAATCTTTAACTTTAAGTGCTACTAAGCCAACAAGGACAGGCTATACATTTAAAGGTTGGGGATTAAATGGATCAGCAACAGAGGTTAAATATAATCCAGCAGATACGATTGGAGCAAATACAATTTCTAATGATTTAGTATTATATGCAATATGGGAAATAAATAAATATACAATTACATATAATGCAAATGGTGGAAACAGTACTCCTGAACCAACAACTGCAAATTACAATGAAACAATACAAATGCCAAGTGCATCAAGAAAATATACAGTTACATTTAATACAAATGGAGGAACAGCACTTGATAATCAAACATCAACATATCAATTTACAGGTTGGTATACAGATGCAACAAATGGAACAAAGAAAGAATATAAAACAATGCCAGCATATAATGAAACATTATATGCACATTGGGACGATACAAAATCAAGTATAACAATTGGAACAACAACAAAAGAAGGTTATACATTTGCAGGATGGTATATAGATGAAGATTTAAAAACACAGTTAACAACAAATGAGAATGGAACATATTTACCAACAAAAGATATTACAATTTATGCAAAATGGAATGCAAATAAATATGTGGTAACATTTGATCCAGGTGAAGGTACAGTTAATCCAACTACAAAAGAAGTAACATATGATTCAACATATGGAGAACTTCCAGTAGCTAAGCTTGCAGGCTATGGATTTGGAGGATGGTATACAAAACAAGATGGACAAGGAGAGGAAATAACATCATCAACAATTGTAAAAATTACATCAAATCAAACATTATATGCAAGATGGGCACAAGGACAATATGTTGTAAAACACTATAAACAAAATATAGATGGAACATATCCAAGTGTTCCAACAGATGTAGAAAATAAATCAGCAGTGCCAGGAAATAAAGTAACACCACCTACAAAAGATACTACACAAGGAAGCTACTTAGGATTTAGTGCACCACAAACACAAACAAAAGAAATAACAGAGGATGGAAATACAGAATTTATTTATAAGTATGAAAGAAAATCATATGATTTAAATATTAATCCAAATGGAGGAAAATATGAAGGTTCTCAATCAACAGTAACAGTTACACAAAAATTTGAATCAACATATACAGTTTCTAATAAAATAGAAGCACCCGCTGGATATGTGGTTACATTTAAAAACTTTGGAGGACAAGATGATTACACTAAAAAAACTTCAACAAAAACATTTACAAATTGGACAAAAACAGGACAAGGAACATTAAATGGAAATGTTTATACATATGGTGCAGGAATTGGAACAATAGTTGCAAATTATAAAAATGATAGTATAGAAATGCCAGACGATCCAACACATGAAGGCTATACATTTACAGGATGGTATTTAGATGAGCAATGTACAAATAAAGTAAGTTTAAATACAGATAAAACATATACACCAAGCCAAAATATTACATTATATTCTGGATGGAGCATTAATAAATATACATTAACAATTTCAAGATTAAGTGGAAATACAACAAAAGAACAAAATTACAACACACAATTAGACTTAAGTACTTATAATAGTAGTGGATATAAAGTAACATTAAATCCAAATTATGACGGTGGAGCAAATACAGTATTAACACAAACACATAAATCTTGGAGTAAAGATGGTTTTGGTACATTAAGTGGAAATATTTATACATATGGTGCAGGTAATGGAAAAGTAACAGAAAACTATAATGATGTTACATTAACTACTCCGACACAAGTAGGTTATACATTTGTTGGATGGTATACAGATTCAGAACTAAAAAATGAAGTAAAATTAAATGCAGACAATACATATACACCAACAGCTAATATAACATTATATGCAAAATGGACCGCAAATACTAATACAAAATATACTGTAAAACATTATAAACAAAATATAGACGGAACATACCCAAGTGTTCCATCAGAAGAAGAAGTAAAATATGGAACAACAAAAGAAACAACAAATGCTGGTCCAAAAACATACAAAGGATTTACAACACCAGCAAAACAAAATAAAGAAATATTAGCAAATGGAACAACAATAATAGAATATAAATATGTAAGAGATTTATCAACATTAACAATTAACCCAAATGGAGGAACATATAGCAAAGATCTAAATATAGAACAGGCATATGAGTCAACATATGTAGTAGATAATGCAAATATAACACCACCTAAAGGATTTACTGTAACATATAATGCAAATGGAGGAACAACAGAAGTTGGAAGTGAAGTTTCAACTAAAACATTTGAAAGTTGGTTATTAACAGGCGGTGGGAAATTTGTAGGAAATACATATACATTTGGAACAAAAGATGAAGATGGAACATTAACTGCAAATTATAAAAATAACAGCATAAATTTAACAACAGCTAAAAAAGTTGGCTATACATTTACAGGATGGTATTTAGACAGTAATTGTACACAAGCTTTAGTATTAAATGCTGATGGAACATATACACCTCAAAAAGATATAACAATATATGCTGGTTGGTCTGCTAACCAAGTAACATATAAAGTATACCGTTATTTAGAAAATGCAAATAATGAAAACTACACATTATATGGAGATGTTATAGAAGGAAAAGCAGCAGCTGGTTCAACACTTACACTTTTAACAGAAGCAAATAAAAATCAAATTGCAAATACTAAATATGTAGGAGCAAATTTAACAGGTGGAACTTTGGGAGTTGGAACATCTATTACAACAACAACTGTAGCACCAGATGGAACAACAAATATATATTTATATTATGATAGAAATGAATATACATTAACATTAGAAAAAAATGAATATATAGAAACTGTAACAGGTGCAGGAACATACAAATGGGGCGCAACAGTAGCTATTAATGCAACTGTAAAAACAAATATTACAGGTTATAATGCTTCTGTATGGGATAAATGGACATTGACTGAAGGAAATGGAGTAACAGTACCAACGACAATTAAAGGAAACATTGTTATGACAGCAGGAAATATTACAATAGTTGCAAATGCTGTTAAAGGAACACCAATTACTTATAGTGTTGTATATAATGGAAATGGAGCAACAGGAGGAACAACAGCAAGTTCAACACATACATATGATAAAGCACAAAATTTAACAGCAAATGGTTATAAAAAAGAATATACAGTAACATTTAATTATAATTATTCTGGAAGTACAAATACAGTAGCTGCATATAAATATGATTTTGTAAATTGGAAAGATTCAAACAATAATACATATTTAGATAAAGCAAGTGTAATAAACTTAGCAAAAACTAGTGGAGCTATAGTAACACTTAATGCTAACTGGCAAGAAGGAGAAAATGATCCATTGCCAAGTGCAAAAAGAACAGGATATGGTTTAGCTGGATGGTATACTGACAAAGAATGTACAGATGCAAATAAAGTAGGTGACCCAGGAGCAAGTTACAAAGTAAATGCAAATACAACTTTATACGCAAAATGGGAAGAAGGTCAAGTTGAATATACAGTTAAATATTATATTCAAAATATTGAAGGAACAGGTTATGATTTAAAAGATACTGAAATTAAAGCAGGTAAAACAGGAACAACAACAAATGCAACACCAAAAACATATGTAGGATTTACAACACCAGAAGAAAAAACAGCAACAATTGCAGCAGACAGTTCAACAGTAATTGAATATTACTACACAAGAAATTCATATACATTAACACTTACAAAAAATGAACATGTAAAAGAAGTATCAGCAACAGGGGAAGTAAGTGGAATAACAAATACAAGCAAGTCTTATAAATATGGAGAAAACATAGATTTAAGTGCAACATTAAATGATATTGCAGGATATACATATAGTTTTGTAAATTGGGTATCAAACAATACAAGCTTAGTTGCAAACACAACACAAAAAGATGCTAAAATTACAATGCCAGCAGGAAATGTAACATTAACAGCAAATGGTTCAAGAACTATACAAAATTATACAATTACATATAATTTAAATGGAGGAGCACTTGTAGCAGGAAAAACAAATCCAACATCTTACAATGTAGAAAGTCAAAATATAACTTTAAATAATCCACAAAAAACAGGATATACATTTACAGGATGGACTGGAAGTAATGGAACAACACCAAGTACAACTGTAACAATTGCAAAAGGAAGTACAGGAAATAAAAATTACACTGCAAATTACAATGTTAACCAATATGAAGTAACATATATAGATGTAGTAGGAAGCACAACAGGAAAAGTATTAGGAACAAGTAAAGAAAATGTAAACTTTGGAACACAAGTAACAGGAGCAAGCAAAGGAACAGATGTAACTGTTGGAAAATACTATGCAGGCTATGTATATAGTAGTGCAACAACAGCAACAGTAACAACAAGTGGAGCAACAGTATATAGAATATTTACAGCATATGATAAAACAAAATATACAGTAGAGCACTATGTAATGAAAACAGATGGAACATATGAGGAAGAAGCAACAAAAACAGATAGTACAAAAACAGGAACAACAGACAGCGAAGTTACAATAGCAAACCTAAAAGATAGTACACTATTAGTTACAAATGGAATATATTATAGTTATGGACAAGTAGATGGAAAAACAGTAACAAGTACAACAATAAAAGGTGATGGAACAAGAGTAATAAAATTATATTATGCACGTACAAGTGGAACATTAAAGACAGTAGCAGGAGAAAATATAGAAAGTGTTACAGTGCAAAATAGTGTAAAATATTACTATGGAGCAACAGTACCAAGTTTAACAGCAAAAACAATGACAATAGAAGGACATACAGTAACATTTAGTAAATGGACAAGTAATAATGAAACATATGTAAAAAGTAGTACAGTTAATCCATATGGATCATTTACATGGCCAGCAATACCAGATGGAACAGCAATAACATTAACAGCAAGTGCAAGTAAAACACCAAATAAATATGAAGTAACATATAAAGATGTAGTAGGAAGTACAACAGGAAAAGTATTAGGAACAAGTAAAGAAAGTGTAAACTTTGGAACACAAGTAACAGGTGCAAGCAAAGGAACTGATACAACAGAAGGTGCATATTATAAAGGCTACTTATATGACAGTTCAACAACGGCAACAGTAACAACAAGTGGAGCAACAGTATACAGAATATTTAAACCAAGTACTAATACAAAATATACAGTAAGTCGTTATTTAGAAAATGCAAATGACAATACATATACTTTATATGATACAACTACAAAAACAGGAACAACAGATAGTACACTTACACTAAGTACAGAAGCTAAAAGCTTAGAAATAGCAAATACAACATTTGCTGGAGGAAACTTAGTAGGAGGAACATCAGGTGTTGGAACAGTTATTACAAGCACAACTGTAAAACCAGATGGTAGTACAAAAATTTGCTTATATTACACAAGAAATAAATTTACTTTAGAATTAAGTAAAAATGACTATATTTCAAGTGTAACAGGAGCTGGAAGTTATAAATGGGGACAAAATGTAACTATAAAAGCAAATGTAAAAGCAAATGATATTTATTATATATATGGCTTTGCAAATTGGACAAAAGACGGTGTGCAATATGAAACAGAAAGCACAAAACAATTTTCAATGGGAACACAAAATCTATCATTGGTTGCAAATGGTAAAATATTACAAGGTCAAGAATATACAGTAACATTTGAACCAAAAGGTGGAACAATTACAACAAATACTAAAAAGGTAAATTACTCATCTACATATGGAAATTTACCAGCAGTAAATGGACAAGAAGGCTTAACTGCAAAAACATACACATTAACATATAATTATAAATATACAGGAAAGGCAAATTCTAGTAAACAATATGCATGTAGCTTAAATGGTTGGTATAAAGAAGAAGCATATACAAATATTGTAACTAGTGCATCAAAAGTAACAACAGCAAGTAATCATACATTATATGCAAAATGGAATAATCCAAGTGTGACATTGGAAACACCTGTAAGGGCTGGATATACATTTGATGGATGGTATACAGATGAAAGCTTAAAAACAAAAGCAGGAAATGGTGGAGCAAGTTACAGTATTGGAGCAAATACAACATTATATGCAAAATGGATTGCAAATACAGATACAAAATATACAGTCGTACACAAAAAGATGAATTTAGATGGAACATATCCAGAAGGAAATTCACCAATAGCTGGAAAAGTAGAAGTTGTAGAAAAAGCAGGAACAACAGATAGTAATGTAACACCAGAAACTAATACATATACTGGATTTACAGCACCTGAAAAACAAACAGTAACAATAAAAGGTGATGGAACAACAGTAGTTGTGTATGAATATTCTAGAAATAAATATACATTTACATTAGGATCTTTGACAGGTGTAAGTAATGCTGGAAGTACAGCTACTGGAAGTTATTATTATGAAACTGTAATTACATTAAAAGCAACAGTAAATACAGGTTATACATGGAGCAAATGGGAAAGCAGTAATACAAGTATGCAAGCTAATATAACTGGACAATCAGGAAGCTTTACAATGCCAGCAGGAAATATTACAATGACACCAAAGGTTACTGCAAATACATATACAGTAAACTATAATGGAAATGGAGCAACAGGAGGAACGACTGCAAGTTCAACACATACATATGACAAAGCACAAAACTTAACATTAAATGGCTATGAAAGACAGTATACAGTAACATTTAATGAAAATTATGAAGGAAGCACAAACCAAACAGCAAAATCAACATATGCATTTAAAGATTGGAATTTAAAAAATGATGGAACAGGAAATGCATATACAAATGGACAAAGTGTAACAAACTTAACAAGTACTAACAATGGAACTGTGACATTATATGCTATGTGGGATAATACTGTAAGCAGTGCTAAATTAACATTACCAACACTTACAAGAGCAAATTATGTATTTGAAGGTTGGTATAAAGAACAAGCGACTACAACACTTGTCGGAACAGCTGGAAACACATACACTCCAAGTGGAAATATAACATTATATGCAAAATGGTCTTTAGCAAATTATAGTGTAACAACCAAAAATGGTTCATATTACTTTAAAACTCTTGCAGAAGCTGTAGCAAAAGCAGATAGTGATGGATCAACAATAACAATATTACAAACAAATACAGATGTATCTACTGTAATAATTGATAAAAATGTAACGATAAATACTAATGGAAAAACAGTTACAAGAAATGCAACAATTACCGTAAATAATGCAAAAACAGTAACAATTAATGGTACAGGAGGATTTACAACATCTGCTACTAATACATTTACATTAAATGGAGGAAACTTAACAGTAAATGATGGAACAATTTATTCAAGTGGAGCTGTAGCAATAGGGCAAACAGGTGCTGGAACAATTAATATATTAGGAGGAACAATAAAAGGTAAAACAGCGGCAATTAGTAGTTTGAAAGCTGCAACTGTAAATATAGGAAATAACAGTAACTCTATAGTAAGTGCTGAAGCTCCTGTAATAGAGGCAACAGCAGGCTATGGTATAAATTTAACAGGAACAAACTCAAAACTAAACTTTAATTGCGGAGTTATAAAAGGTACATCAAAGACTACATATAATGGAATAGATGTTGCATTTAATGTAGCAGGGTCAAAAACATATAGAAGCGGTTATGGAGCAAAAACAACTTTAGCAAATTCAGTTTATAGTACAATATTAGTAAAGGCAACAATTGCAGTAAATCCAACGCAAGTATATTTAAATACTACAACAAATAAAACAAAAGTTTTAACAATAACAGGAGCTTCTTTAGGAACATTAAGCTATTCAACTAATGATGCAAATATTGCAACAATAAGTAATGGAACAATAACTGCATTAAAACAAGGTGAATGTACAATAACAGTAAAAGAAGCAAATGCAGGATTAACAGCAACATGTAAAGTAATAGTAGATGATATACTTCCTGTTTGGACAATAGAAGTTGAGTCTGTAGAATAAAATAAAAAATCAGAATTTAAGATTATAATTAAATTCTGATTTTTTTATTTTTTATACAAAAAAGTCGAAAAAAGCTTACGCAAATAAGAAATTTGCGGATTATGTCAAAAATTACGTAATAAAAATGTAAACAAAACTTAATATATGACATCAAAACACGGCAAATAAGCATCCCTAGTATGATAAAAGGCAGTTTTAAATACAATAAAATACCTATATTGATTTTAATAAATTAAGAACTTAAAATATATGTAGAAAATACTATTTTTAAATGTTGCGAAGGGAAGGTATTTATAATGCTAAGCAAATTAAAAAATTTAAAATTAAGCAAAATTACAATTATTAGTATATCTATATTGATAAGCCTAGCCTTATGTTTTGGCTTTTTTTATGCAGCACTTATAAACCAAGAAAAGCAAAAAATGGAAGTAAGTGTATTAGAAATAAGTCCATATATGGAAGAAGTATCAATTTCTGGAAAAGAAATTACACAAAACTATGCAGTTACAACAATTAATGGCAAGAAGTATATTAATAATTTAAACACAGTAAAATTATTGTTAAAAGGAACCGACGAAAACTATAGTGGGAATAGCTTAACTGCTAGCAATATAGTTGTTAAAGTTGGAGGTAGTGTTGTTACACCAAAAACAAAAACACTTGGAAGTGCACAAAATATAACAAATGGTGTTCAATATGAATTAACATTAGCAGGAATACCTGGAAATGGTGTGTTAACTGTTGAAGTTGATGCTAATACCTTAACAGATAAATCACAAAATAAAAATATATTAACAAAATTTGATTCTAAAATAGAGGTTGACAATACTGCACCTACAATAGCTGCAAGTGATATAACATATGGCGATACATTACAAATTACATTATCAGACAGTAGTTCATTAGTTAATAAGTGGGCTATTACATCAAGTAATGTTTTACCAACAACAGGATGGAACGAGATTACTCAAACTCAAAAACAAACTGTAACAAAAACAGGATTAACAGTTGGAACATATTATATTTGGGCAAAAGATTCAGTAGAAAATGTTAGCTCAAAAAGTATTAAAGTTACAGGCAAATCAATAGATAATAGTTCAATTAGCGTAGCATTAAATCCAACAACTTATACATATGATGGAACAGAAAAAAAACCAGGTGTTACTGTAAAAGATGGGACAAATACATTAACAGTTGGAACAGATTATTCATTTGTATATTCAAATAATATTAATGCAGGAACAGGAAAAGTAACAATAACAGGAAAGGGAAATTATACAGGAACTAAGATTGTAAATTTTACAATAAATAAAAGAACATTAACAGTAAAAGCAGAAGCAAAATCAAAAACATATGGGGCAGGAGATCCAGGATTAACATATACATATAGTAATCAAGTAAGTGGACAAACACCAAAATTTAGTGGAGCATTATCAAGAGCTGAAGGGGAAAATGTAGGAACATATGCAATAAATAAAAATACATTAGTTTTGGTAGATAATTCACCATTTTTGGCAAATAATTATACATTATCTTATGTGGGGACAAACTTAACAATAACTGCAAAGAATGCAAGCACATTTACTGCAACATTAAATCCAACAAGTTACACATATGATGGAACAGAAAAGAAACCAAGTGTTACTGTAAAAGATGGAGAAAATTTATTAGCAGTAGGAACAGATTATTCATTCGTATATTCAGATAATATAAATGCAGGAACAGGAAAAGTAACAATAACAGGAAAGGGAAATTATACAGGAACAAAAGTATTAAATTTTACAATAAATAAAAGAGCAATAACAGTAAAAGCATCAGATGGAACTAAAACATATGATGGAGCAGCGCTAACAAATGCAGCAGTAACATTAACAGAAGGAACATTAGTAAGTGGACAGAGCTTAACAGCAACAGCAACAGGAAGTATAACAAATGTAGGAAGTACAGCAAATACAGTAAGTAGTGCAGTAGTAAAAAGTGGAACAACAGATGTAAGTGGAAATTATACAATAACAAAAACAAATGGAACATTAACAGTAAATAAAAGAACATTAACAGTAAAAGCAGAAGCAAAATCAAAAACATATGGAGCAGGAGATCCAGGATTAACATATACATATAGTAATCAAGTAAGTGGACAAACAC
>ERZ780223.2080-NODE-2080-length-17752-cov-4.548794_pt1 | contig 17752 bp, 20 predicted proteins | sample MGYA00511016_ERZ780223 | MGnify/ENA primary metagenome ERZ780223 (study PRJEB29588, sample SAMEA2159032) | human gut metagenome | biome: human gut; feature: human-associated habitat; material: faeces | place: Denmark | collected 2008/2010 ... | reverse complement strand
AGCATAAGACCGGCGAGGAAATCGTGGATGCCGATATCGCACAGCAGATGGAGAAGTAAAAAGGGGAGCTATGATAGGCGTTTGTATAAAATACTTCCATGAGAATTATGGCGGAATGCTTCAGGCATACGCAACAACAAAAATGTTGGAAGCACGTGGAATTGATTATGAGTTGATCCAATACGAAAAAAGGAGAACACTTCCAGAAAAAATAATGTCTGTTCCCAGACTTTTGAATGGAGTGCTGCTTAACGATAAATACGAAGCACTGAAAAAAAAGATGGGTATGAAGAAACACCCGGAATTTGCAAAAAATGATGCAATCCGAATGGAAGCATTTGGCAGATTTAAGAAAAAAGCATTTACCAGATTTTCTCCGGTTTTTGCTGGGTATCCGGCTTTGTGCGAAGGTGCGAAACGCTATGATGCTGTTGTAACCGGCAGCGATCAGCTTTGGTCTCCCGCAGGACTTCCGACAAACTATTACAACTTGATGTTTGTTCCGGATTTCGTGCGTAAGATTTCTTACGCTTCCAGCTTTGGTGTCAGCCAGATCCCATGGTATCAGGTAAAGCGTACTGCGGAATATTTGAATCGGCTGGATTTTATCAGTATGCGTGAAAACCGAGGCAGCCAAATCGTAAAGGAATTAACCGGCAAGGAGGTTCCTACCATTTTAGATCCGGTGTTTTCTTTTGATATGGCTGGTTGGGAGAAACTTGTTCCTGCAAAGAAAAACATGAGTGAGCCGTATATTTTTGCTTACTTTTTAGGTGCAAATCCGGCATACCGGAAGGCTGTGGAAGAACTTTCTCAGAAAACCGGATTGAAAATTGTAGCATTACGCCATCTGGATCAGTATGTGGAAGAGGACGAAAAATTCGGAGATATTGCTCCTTACGATGTAGGACCAGAAGAATTCCTGAATTGGATTCGAGGTGCAAAATATGTATGCACCGATTCGTTCCATGGAACCTGTTTTTCTATTATTCACCATAAGAAGTTTATGATTTTTAATCGATACAGCGATCAGTCTAAAACTTCTAAGAACTCCCGAATTGATTCTCTCTGCCAGAATCTGAATTTGTCAGAGAGACGTTTTTCTGGAGATATCTGTGCGATTCGTAATGAAATCAATTATCAGGCAGTTGACGAGAATCTGATGAAACTAAAAAAGCAGACAGAGGCTTACTTAGACAAAGCTTTTGATGGATTGGTTTGATGAGGAGTGGCATATGCAAGAGAAAGAACCAGTAAGAGTTTTGGTTACGGCTCCTTTGGGGGTTGGTGGTGTAACCAATATGATGATTAACATCCAATCTCATTTGGATAGAAGTAAAGTCAATTTTGATTATCTTGTTTTTCACGACCGGAAAGAAGCGTTGGAGGACAAGGTTGCATCTATGGGAAGCAGAAAATTGATTGCGTCGGTAGATCATATTTCTGTTCGCCCATTAAGACGCCTTTTGCGAATCAATGAAATTCGTAAAGTGTGCAAGGAAAATAAAATTCAAATTTTACATTATAATGCGGATAGTGCAGCTGATGTAACCAACATTTTAGGTGCAAAGCTGGGCGGCGTAAAGTATGTAACGATACATAGTCACAATGCAGGCTTTGGAACGGCAGGAAAAGGCGTGAGAATGGTTAGCAAACTGCTTCAGCCGTTTATTCCAGCTCTTTGTAATAATTATTGGGGCTGTTCTGATTTGGCAGCACGATTCTTATTTCCAAAGTCAATCATTGAAGCAGGAAATTATGCAGTATTGCCCAATGGAATTGAATTGGAGAAATACGATTATAATGAAGCTGTGCGTAAAGAAATGCGTACAAAGTTAGGACTGGAAGATCGTTTTGTAGTAGGACACGCAGGACGATTCTCTGACCAGAAAAACCACACGTTTTTGCTGGACATTTTTAAAGAGATTGCCAGAAAAAATGATAAGGCGGTATTGTTGTTGTTTGGCGTTGGTGAATTGGTGGAGCCGATGAAGGAAAAGGCAAAGCGTTTGGGGATTCAGGAACGTGTAATCTTTTATGGTGCTTCCAGCGAAATGGAGAAAATGTATCAGGCAATGGATGTTTTTCTGATGCCATCGCTTCATGAAGGACTTCCTGTGACTGGTGTGGAAGCACAGGCTAGCGGCTTGCCTTGTGTATTTGCGGATACCATTACCAAGGAAGTGGATATTACGGGTCATTCGGTATTTCTTTCCCTAGATGAAGCACCTGGGGTGTGGGCAGACAAGGTACTGGCTTATGTGGAATTCGAACGAAAGAGCAATAAAAAAGAACTGTTGGAGGCGGGATATGATATCCAGCAAACAGCAGATACAGTGTCAAAGCTGTATTTAGAAGTAAGTCAAAAACTTTAAATCAAAAGTAAGGAGGCTGCAAAATGATTACGATTCAGAATAAAGCAGAGTGCTGTGGATGTACGGCTTGTTTTAATATTTGTCCTAAAAATGCAATTTCTATGCAGCCGGATGAGGAAGGTTTTTTATATCCTGTAGTAGATCAAGAGAAATGTGTTGATTGTGGGTTATGCGAAAAGATCTGCCCGGTGTCATCGAAAAAAAGCCATGAGGAGCAGACGGACGCATACATTATTCGATACAATAATCAAAAGATTGTCGAAGAAAGCACATCAGGTGGCGCTTTTACGGCAATTTCCAGCTATGTCTTTGAAAATGGCGGCATTGTATATGGCACCGGCTATGATGCCGATATGAAAGTTATCTGTAAAAAAGCTGCTTGCATGGAAGATTTAAAGGAAATGAGAGGTTCCAAATTTGTTCAAAGCAGTTTGAATCGAACGTTTCAAGAAATCAAGACTGCATTAAGGACAGAAAAGCTGATCCTGTTTACGGGTACACCGTGCCAAGTTTCGGGATTGATTCATTACTTGGGAAAACATTATGAGAATTTAATTTGTATGGATTTTGTTTGCCGGGGTGTTCCGTCCCCAGGTCTTTGGAAGAATTATGTGGATTATATGGAGGGCAAGTACCATTCAAAAATGATTGGGGCACGGTTTAAACACAAAACCTACGGCTACCATACCACTACTATGAAGATTGATTTTCAGAATGGAACATCTTACTTTGGCTCAGGCCGAGTTGACCCATATATGAAAGCATTTGTGCGTGAAATGTCATCCAGACCTTCTTGTGCAGAGTGTGCATTTAAAGGGATTGAGCGGTTGAGTGATATTACGGTTTTTGACTGCTATGAGTATACACAGATTACTGGATACAAAGATGATGATAAAGGATATACCTCTGTGTTTGTTCACACTGACAAAGGCAGAAAAGTATTTGAGTCAATAAAGCCTATGCTTATTTGGCAAGAACAAGCAGTAGAAAAGCTGGTCACCAAAAACGGTATCATGGTTTGCAACAGTGCAAAGCCTCATGCAAAACGTAATGCTTTTTATGAAGCGGCGGCAGAAATGTCTATCGATAAGGCAATGCAGAAAATTGAGCCGATTACAAAGAAAGATCGGTTGATTGAACAGGCAAAATCTTTGTTGTTTAAGACTGGACTAATTCGTTTGGTAAGAAAATTGCGTAAGCAACAAGGCGTAGAGATTAATCGCGGCACTCAACACGGAGGGAAAAATGAAGGAAATTAAAGTTTTGATGCTCTCTAAGAGAGAACATTGCAGTCAGATTTTGACAGGACTCCTAATGCTTGAATCGGGAGGGGGGGGTACTGCGTAAAAATCTCTGATTTGACCGAAAATGTAGACTTCCCGAACCATCATACACCGCTTGTTGGAATTGAATATCTTGGTAAGAAGATTATTATTGATGTGGAAGATGGCTACTGGGACAAGAGCGGGATGGAATATTATTTGAACTGGTGTGATTATTACTTTAAAAGAAGTTATTCATTAGAAAAAAATAATGAGTTCACGCAGCATTTAAAAGATAAGATTCGGCCATTTGGATTAAATTATGCAGTATACTACAGAAATAATCCTTATAATACAATCGGCTGGAGTGTACAAGAATTGGTAAAAAATTTGGCCGGCAAGAAACCAGCTGGATATTTTACACCTAGCAAGTTTGAAGAAGAACCGAAAAGGAAGAATACCCCGGTAGTGCTATTTTCTTGCAGACTGTGGGAACCGAGTGAGAAGTTACCTCAATATTTGAATGAGGAAAGAGAATATATCAATCAGACCAGGATCAACCTTGTTCGTCAATTGAAAAAAGAGTATGGAAAATATTTTGTGGGTGGTGTGCAAAAATCAGCATATGCAATGCAATATGCTAAGGATATTTTGTTGCCGCGAACGATGACAGAACGAGGCCGATATTTGAAAACTTTACATCAAAGTGATATTTGTATTGGAACGATGGGGCTACATAAGAGCATCGGTTGGAAAACGGCAGAGTATGTAGCAGCGAGCAAGGGAATTGTGAATGAAACACTACATTACGAAGTTCCTGGCAATTTCTTAGAAGGAAAAAATTATTTAGCATTTATAACGAATGAAGAATGTATGACCGGAGTTTCAAAATTGGTCGATGACCCGGATTTATTATTTCAAATGAAAGTGAATAACCGTCAGTATTATGAAAATTATTTGAGACCAGATATGTTAATAAAGCAGGTCCTAAAAATTGTAGAGGCGGATTAAGAAGTATTATTGGCAGTCGAATCATAGATGAAATAATATATCTGCAATTTAAATGAAAAATATTTGGATGGGAGAAACAATGAAGAATATTTTAATTGTAATTCACGCATTAGGGTGCGGTGGAGCAGAGAAAAGTTTAATTTCACTAATGGAAAGATTGCCCTATGATGAGTGGAATATTGATTTAATTGTTGCCAGCCCTAATGGTTTATATATGGACAAGATTCCACACCGAGTAAACCAAATTACAGAGTTGTATGACTTGGAGAATTATTCTACCGAGTTGAAACAACGAAGAAAAAAAGTATGCGGTTTTAGAGATTTGGGATGTCAAATAAAATGGCAAATTCAATCCAGAGTAAATGGGCATAAATATCCTAATTATGGAGAAAATAAGTGGGCTATTTGGGGAAAGAATTTACCATCACTAGAAAAACATTATGATTTGGCAATTTCTTATATGAATGGCTTTCCAAATTATTATGTTATAGATAAGGTGAATGCCGATAAAAAGGTTCTGTGGATTCATAATGAATTTGAAAAGATGGGATATGATTATGACTTTGAAGCGGCTTATTATAAAAAAGCGGATAAAATAGTTACGATTTCACAGGCATGTGTTGATAGTTTTGCCAGAGTTTATCCGGAACTTCGCAATAAGGTCGTAGTTCTTGAAAATATTTCATCAGCGAATGACATTTTTGAAAAAGCAAAGGAAGTCCCGGAGACAGATGCATTTTTTAATTTTGAAGGCAGAAGAATTGTTTCGGTTGGAAGATTAAGTGAACAGAAAAATTTCCAATTAGCAGTTCAAGCAGCACAAAAATTAAAAAGTTACGGAGTGAATTTTATTTGGTATATTCTTGGTGAAGGAGAATTACGCCAAAGTTTAACAGAAAAAATCAAAGAGTATGATTTGACAGATCAAGTAAAATTAGTGGGAATTAAGCCGAATCCGTACCCGTATATTGCAAATTGTGATGTGTTTGTTCAGAGTTCAATTTATGAAGGTAAGTCAATTGTATTGGATGAGGCAAAAATTTTGTGCAAACCTATTGTCATTACTAATTATGTGACAGCTCCGAATTCAATTGAATCTGGAAAAAATGGATTAATTGTGGGTATGACAAGCGATGAGTTGGCAAGAGGAGTCGCTAGCTATTTTGAAAATGAAGAATTGAGAAAGCAAGTTGTCGAACAGTTGCGGAACGAGCAGAACAGCAACGACGCAGAAATTGAAAAATATATTGCTCTGTTCACCGAACTTATGGAGAGTAATGTATGAAAACATTAATTGTAATTAATAATTTGGGTTGCGGAGGAGCACAAAAAAGTCTTATTTCATTATTAAATGAACTTACTGTGCAGCAAATAGAAATAGACTTGTTAGTTTTGAATCAGAAAGATGTTTTTTTTGACCAGATTCCAGCATGGATCAATCAGCTTGGTCCGGTTGCTGAAATTTCTGCGATGCACAGTTCCTTTGGGGAAGGCTTTAAGACAATTGGCTCCAAAGCGGTTTGTCTTAAAATGCTGCTGGCAAAGTGCTTGTATAAAATTAGCAAGAATCCTCAATACGATACGGTACAGAATCTTTGGAATGTTTGGAAACGGTTTGTTCCAATGCAAAGCAAAAAATACGACTTAGCAATTTCTTACGTAGATGGTTTTTCAAACTATTATGTAATGGATAAGGTAGTTGCAACGAAAAAGATTCTTTGGATTCATAATGAATACGAAAAGTTAAGTTACAATTCAGAATATGATAGAGCTTATTTTAATAAAGCGGATAGATTAGTAACTATTTCTGAAAGGTGCGTTAAGAGCCTTGAGAAAGTTTTTCCAGAGTGCAGCTCAAAAATACGTATGTTGTATAATATTTCTTCTACAAAAATGATTTGGCAGCTAGCTGAAAAAAATTACCCTGATGAATATCGCGGAAAAAAGAATATTTTGGTGTCTATAGGGCGGTTAAATACTCAGAAAGGGTTTGATCTTGCCATTCAAGCAGCTAAGATTATAGAAGAAAAAGGCGTTGAATTTACTTGGTTCATTATCGGCGAGGGCGAAGATGAACAAATGTTACGAGAGCAAATAAAAAAAGAAAGACTTAATGATAGTGTTAAACTGATAGGAATTCGAAAAAATCCGTATCCGTACATTCGGTATGCAGATGTGTTTGTACAACCTTCCAGATATGAGGGGAAATCTATAGTATTAGATGAAGCTAAGATTTTGTGTAAGCCGATTGTTGTAACAAATTATACAACAGTAGTTGATTCTATAACAGATGGAGTTAATGGACGGATTGTCCAGTTTGATCCAAATGCGATTGCGAATGGAATTCTAGAATTATTGAATTCTGATGCGCAAACAAAATTTGAAACTTCATTAAAAGGAGAAATTGTTAGGGAAAATCTGGAAGTGGGTAATTACATAAAGTTGTTTATAGAAATGGATTGATTAAGAAGATGGGAATGAATTTGAGACGAGCAAGCTTAATGGTAGATATATTAATGCCGGTAAGCATATTGTTAATTTTCTATCCTCCATGCCTACAGTGGTATGCCAGTGGGGTAATGTCGATAGTGTTTTTATTACAAAAGGGTTTGTTTTTAGTTTGTGCAGCATATGCTCTCAAGTATCGATTGTATAGAAACAAGTATATGGTTGCGTTATTAAGTTACATTGTATGGCTTATACTTGTTACATATTTGAATGGTATGCAGATCGGAGACATAGGTAGCTACTTAAATGTATTTTCGTGCTGCGTCGTTTATGTATATTGCTTGGAACGAAATCCCCAAAGAATTATAGGATATACCTCTATAGTATTTACGTTGCTGTTGCTTTTTAATACTATACTTTGGAAAGATGGAGGTATGTACGTTAATAATAGTGGTCAAATGAGTTTTGTACTTGGGACAAAGACGAGCTTGACAGAATATCAAATTGCAGCCTGTGGATTTATTGGTACATATTTTACATTGTTGCCTAAACACAAGAAAAAGAATGCAGTTATACTTGGATTGTGTGTTGTGTATAGTATTATTGTATGGAACATACATCAGCCAATTTCAACTTCAGAAATGTGTTTAGCTGTATTTTTTGTGATTTTAATCCTAGGTGCTTTAGGCGGAAAAATTGGAGAAATCGTATTAAAGTGGGGCTTTTTAGGCTTGAATATATTGAATATCAGTATCGTATTTTTTAATGCCCAAATGCTGTTTGCTAATTTTATTACTAATGTTTTGCACGAAAACGCGGATTTGAATCATAGAACTGCAATATGGCAGGTTGTGTTGGCTAAAATTGCTGAGAGTCCACTTATTGGACATGGCTTAAATATGGGGAATGTTTCATTTGCTGTTGGACAAGGAATTGCAGGAATTAACCAAGCTACGCATAATGGAATTCTATATTTTGTCTTTTCTAGTGGTATTATCGGAACAGTGTATATACTTGGGATTTGTTTTCTGTTATTAAGAAAAACAAATCAAAGAACAGCGGCTGGACGTGTTTTCTGTGCAATGATGATTTGTTTTTCAACATTATGGATAACGGAACAGTTGAAGCTTTATACGGTATTTTTTATATGTCTTTTGTTGGGAAGTTGCGTAGATATTATGGGGGAAGAAATAGAAACTTTAGATTAATTAATAAGGAGGTGAGAGCAGTGCGTAGTATTGGTTTAATTACTTATCATCATACAACCAACTTTGGTTCTTTGTTACAGACATATGCGTTATATAAGACGGTTACCCAGATGGGGTATAATTGTAAGGTTATTGATTATAGAAATGATGCAGTAGAAAAGCGTGAATTTATAAAGCACATATATCAGTGTAAAGACTTACGAGAGCTTAAAGAGCATATAAAATATGCACGTTTCAAGAAAAGAAAGGCAAAAGTATTTGCTGAGTTTTTGAAGACAAATTTGGCCATGTCCGATCTGGTTTATGATCGAGATAATGTTCAAAAAGCAAATCAAGAGTTTGATACGTTTTTAGTTGGAAGTGATCTTGTATGGGACTTTTCCATAAATCAAAATGATCTAACCTATATGCTGGATTTTGCCGATAAAGATGCTGTTAAGATTGCCTATGCATCTTCTGTTGGAACTATGTGGGAATCAGAGGATCGGGAAACTGTAAAAAACTTACTGAAAAGATTTCAGAATATCGGTGTGAGGGAGCATTCCATTCAGAAAGAATTAGATATTCTTATCGGGAAAAAAGTGGATTTTGTATGTGACCCAACGATGCTGCTTACTGCCGAACAATGGAAATCAATGTCTGCTCCAAGAAGTATCGAGGGGGACTATGTCCTTTGCTATATGTCAGATCCCAAGTTGGAAATGTACAAAGATGCCATTCAATATGGAAAAAAACATCATTTGCCGGTATACTTAATTTCTTACGGTTGGGTTCCAGAAGGGATGAAAGCTATTCGTCCAAATGGAGTAGAAGAATTTATTAGTTTAGTAAGCAATGCACATACAGTTTTTACTGCATCATATCACGGTATGTTGTTTTCCTTGTATTTTAATAGAAATTTCTATTATTACAATCGAGGCTGGAAGGAACGTATGAAATCTATCGCTGAGTATCTTCAGTTAACAGATCGTGAACACTGGAGCGATGAAAAGGATAGTGCGGTTATTGACTATACGTTGGTTAATGAAAGATTAAATTCGTTTAGAACGTCATCCTTAAGGTTATTAAAAGAGTATCTTAGAAGGAAGAATTTGTGATGAAAAAAGATGGAGTTAAGGCTAATTTTATATATAATTTAATATACAATATAGTGAATATTATAGTACCGCTAGTAACTGCACCCTATACAGCTCGTGTGTTAGGCGCAGAGAATATTGGTATTTATAGTTATACCTATGCAATTGTTTCATCAGTAGTTATGTTTGGAGCACTGGGAACAGCAACCTATGGGCAAAAAGAAATTGCATCAGCGGGAGAAAATATTGTAGAGCGATCAGAAAAATTCTTGGAAATATGGGTTTTGAAAGCTGTTACGATGGTGATCGCCTTTTTGATTTTTGTGCCGTATGCATACCAAACAACAGCTTGGATATATTACGCATTGCAAATTCCATATATAGTAGCAGGCGTTTTTGATATTAGCTTCTTTTTTCAGGGGATAGAAAAATTTCGATACATTGCAGTTAGAAATACTATTGTAAGAATTGCTGGGATTGTGCTACTGTTTTCTTTGGTAAAAAGCTCAAACGATCTGTGGATATATTTATTGATTATTAGCGTGTCTCAATTACTGGGTAATCTATCCATGTGGCCCTACTTGCGCGGAAATATTTGTAGAGTAAAATTAACAACTAGAAATGTAATGAAGCATCTTTCGAACGTGATGATTTATTTCATTCCGTCTATTACATACCAGATTTATGCTGTGTTAGATAAAGCGATGCTTGGTTGGCTTGTTGGATCTAATTATGAAAATGGATATTATGAGCAGGCAAATAAAATTGTTAATTTAGTTGTAAATGTCATTAGTGCATATACAGTTGTTATGCGTTCTAGAATGTCTGCACTGTTTGCGCAAAAGAGAAATGAAGAAATACAGGAAAAAATGGCTGTCTCTTATAATGTTATAGCGTTTCTTGTTTTTCCGATGACTTTTGGAATTGCTGCAATAGCAGCTGGTATGGTTCCGTGGTTTTTTGGAGATGGCTATGACGCTGTTATAGGTCTATTATATATTTTTTGCCCTATTTTTATATTTATGGGTTATTCTAGAATGATAGGAACACATATCCTTACACCAAGTGGAAGACAACAACAGAGTAATTATGCACAGATAATTGCGGCAGTAGTTAATATTACCCTCAATTCGCTTCTTATACCTAGGTTCTTTGCCAAAGGTGCGGCGGTGGCTTCTGTTACGGCGGAATTAGTATTAGTCTTAGTATATTATTATATGGTACGAAAAGAAATTCTACTTAAGCAAGTGATTGAAATGGGATGGAAAAAAGCTATAGCTGCAGGCATCATGTTTGTATTTGTGTTTACAATTGGGAAAAATTTTAGCATTTCAATATTCTATACATTCGTTGAAATTTTAATAGGTGCAATCGTGTATGTTATTGTTCTTGTTGTATTGAGAGATGCGTTTGTTTGTAAATATATTGATAAGACATTCCATAAGATACTGGGCCAAAGGAGAAAATAATTATGAAAATAAAAAGAGCTTTCACGAAATTAAAGAAGATATCGGAAATGCCGCTCAATATCACAATGACCGGAATAAATCAAATGATGAGATTTTATTATCATTCCTCGGCGTCTTTGAAGGAAGATAACATCGAATTGGTATGCCGCGAATTACGTATTCTTACCCATACAATTGAAAAAGGAATGGCTTTACCAAAGATAAGAAAGGGCTTTGGTAAAGAAAAAATCAAAAAAATACTGGAGCTGATGGACAAATATATTTCTATTCAGAATTCGGAGTATGATCAAGAAGCATTCGATTATGCATATGCAATTTTAGAAAAATATATAGACAACGCAGCAGAGAATGAATGCGATATTTCGTTTATTGATTTGAATAAGTATCAAAGCTACAAGAAAAATCAAATTGAATTTTGTGGGACGGAAATATTTGATTCGCAGAAGTTACTTTCTCAGATTGATAGCATGAATTTTGAGGAGTTTGCCAAAAATCGGCATAGTGTTCGAGATTTTGCTGTGGGTACTGTTGATGAAAGTATAATAAGAAAAGCTGTTGAACTGGCACAGACTGCACCTTCTGCATGTAACAGACAGTCAACAAGAGTTCATTATATTCAAAACCGCGATATATGTAAAAATGTTTTGGATTTACAGGGGGGTGCTAAGGGACATACCGTATCTTCTGTGATTGTTTTAACTAGTGAATTATCACTGTATAGGCATACCTCGGAGTTTAAAACTCCGTATTTAGATTCAGGAATATATTTGATGAATTTGTTATATGCTCTTACATATTATGGAATCGGCACATGTCCTTTGATTTGGAATGATGATGGAGAAAAGGCAGAGGAAATTCGAAGATTTGTTGACATACCATGGAGCGAACAAATAGTTGCTATTATTCAAGTCGGACATTATGCAACAAATGAATGCAAGTATGCCGCATCAAATAGACGAGCTGTTTTCGATGTTTTGAAAATTCATTGATTAGGCATGAATAGCTGAGGCTCTGGGCGATACGGGGCGTATTCTGGTGCGTGAGTCCGGCACCGAGCCGGTCGTTCGTGTTATGGTGGAAGCACCTGATCATGATACCTGTCAGAAGCATGTGGATGAAGTAGTTAATGCGATTTGCGAGAAGGGCTACAAGGCATAAAGTCGATGATGACTCTGGAAATCACCCAGAGTCGTTTTGCACAGCCTGGCAGTGATTCCGTTGCAGCTACTCGGCTACTATGTGTCTGTAGCCAAGGGCCTGGATGTGGATAAGCCAAGAAATCTGGCGAAGAGTGTGACAGTAGAATAAAAGTTAGTAAGAGGAAGAAGTTATGAAAACAACGTTACTTATCATGGCAGCTGGTATCGGCAGCCGATTTGGAACGGGAATTAAGCAGTTGGAGCCGGTTGATGATGCTGGACATATTATCATGGACTATTCAATCCATGATGCGATTGAAGCTGGATTCAACCATGTGGTATTCATTATCCGTAAGGATATCGAGAAGGAGTTTAAAGAGGTCATCGGTGAACGGATTGCCTCTATTTGCTCCGCTCATGACGTAACTGTAGATTATGCTTTCCAAGATATTAATGATATCCCAGGAACTCTGCCGGAAGGCCGTACAAAACCGTGGGGAACCGGACAGGCTGTGCTTGCGGCGAAGAAGGTCATCAAGACTCCGTTTATCGTCATCAATGCAGACGATTACTACGGCAAGGAAGGTTTCAAAGCCGTACATGAGTATCTGGTGAATGGCGGTGAGTCTTGCATGGCTGGCTTTGTGCTGAAGAACACACTGTCCGATAACGGTGGTGTGACTCGTGGTATCTGCAAAATGGATGAGAATGGAAACTTGACTGAGGTTGTGGAAACCAAGAACATCGTCAAGACTGCAGATGGAGCAGAGGCAGACGGTGTGGTTGTTGATGTGAATTCTCTGGTATCCATGAATATGTGGGGCTTGACTCCTGATTTTCTGGATGTTCTGGAGGAAGGCTTCAAAGAGTTCTTTGAGAAAGAAGTTCCGGGCAATCCGCTGAAAGCAGAGTATCTGATTCCAATCTTCATCGGTGAGCTGCTGGAGCAGGGCAAGATGTCTGTGAAGGTTCTGAAGACCAACGACACTTGGTATGGCATGACCTACCATGAGGATGTTGCAGCAGTAAAGGATAGCTTTAAAAGGATGCTGGAGAATGGCGTGTATAAGGCTGATTTGTTCAGCGATCTGTAAACGACGATGAAAGAAACGATTGATTTACTCGGAAAGATCCTCACAAACATCCTGACTGCTCTCTATGAGCCATTTGGATTTTCGCTTCTACTTTCCTTCCTGGCTATGTTTTTCTACTTGTATGCGTATGAGCCAATACATGCTGGCAAAGGCTGGAAGAATGCAATAGTGACATGGTATCAGAAGTTCAAGGAGAGTGTGTTCTTTCGGAAACTGTTCTTCCTGGCCTTTGTGACTTCACTTATTCTGTTCCGAACCCTGTTAAACCGGAACTTGTGGCAGAACCCGTTATCTGATGTCATGGGTGGCTGGGGCATCTGGGAGACAGTGAATGGCGAACAGAAGCTGACCACCGAGTGTGTTGAGAACGTAATCATGATGGTGCCGTTCTCAGCAGTAGTGATGTGGACATTCGAAGAAAAGATAGGAAATGGCTGGAAGAAGATCCTGTGGCAAAGCGGTAAGATAGCGTTCATCTTCTCGGTAAGCATTGAGATGTTGCAGTTATTGCTTCGCTTGGGAACGTTTCAGCTATCAGATATCTTCTATAACACAGTCGGCGGAGTGATAGGCGGATTGATGTATTGTGCAGTGATGAAGGCAAGAAAGCGTCTGTAAAACTGGATGAAATTGTGATATACTGGGAGCGGAAGCTCCCTACGCTGCTTTGATAATCACACACCTCTCCGTGGTGAGCAGCAGGCAACGGTCTATTATGATCGGCGAAGATGTGAGAAAAGATAGTCGAAAATGAATCATACTACCCAAAAGAATAGGGGGTGTGTATTATGGGAATCTTGTCACTCTTTCAAAGAAAACAGAAAAATACACAAGTAGTTCTAAAAAGTAATACTTCTTTGGAAAGGGCAGCAGACAGCATTCTTAGCCAAAGAGGAAAGCAAATAGTAGATGGACTAAACAAACCCACAGCAAGTACCGGAACTCCGATGGATAAATTACATGGTGGAGCAAAAAGGATGGCTCAAATGTCAAACATAGGTGGTGGCTCAAAAGCAACTGGTGGAGGTGGCGTTGATGAAGGAATGAAAGCAATGCTACAATACACACAGGCCAACACTGTGAAAAAGATGGTGTCGCAGAGCGAGAAGAAAAAGATTTCAGGTAAGAAGTAATATTGCCCTCACCCAAACACAGTGCTATACTTAAACCACTAAAAAGGAAAGAGGTTATCACCTATGCCCAGAACAAAAGGCAGCATAAACCGTCCCAAAACTACCCATACCGACTACGCATCTCAGATCACGGAGAAGCAGGAATCTATCACTTCCCTGACTGCTGAGATTTCATCCATCACCGCAAACATTGACACTTTGAAGGCTGATCTGAAAGAGAAGAAGACTGCTCTGAAGAAGGCCGAAAAAGAAGTGGCATCCCTGGAATCGAAGAAGGCAAAGGCAGATGCTAAGGCTGCTGAAGAAGCGAAGAAGACCGAAGCAGAGGCTGTGCTGAAGAAGCTGCTGGCCAGCGGCATGAGTGCGGATGAAATCCTCGAAAAACTGAAATAAAATCGGCCGTGTGGACAAACTGAACTCCAGAAGTTCACACGGTTTTTTTTGAAGGTCGCTATATAGTTTATAACGGAAATAAAAGAAATGGAGTGTGACATAAAATGAATTTATCAAAAATACATCATATTGCAATCATCGTATCTGACTACGAAGCCGCAAAGGATTTCTATGTGAACAAGCTGGGATTCTCTGTTATCAGAGAGAACTACCGTCCAGAGCGTAAAGACTGGAAGCTGGATCTGCGTGTTAACGAACACACAGAGCTGGAGATTTTTGCAGAAGAAAACCCGCCGAAGCGTGTGAACCGCCCGGAGGCCTGTGGGCTGCGTCACCTTGCATTTTGTGTGGAGAGCGTGGAGCAGACAGTGAATGAGTTGACAGAGGTAGGAATTGAATGTGAGCCAATTCGTGCGGATGATTACACCGGCAAGAAGATGACTTTCTTCCATGACCCGGACGGACTGCCGTTGGAGCTGCACGAGTAAAATGAAGAAAACAAGAAAACCAGGCGGTGGCCGGAAGAAGTTGAAGCCAGAGTACGATGCCGGGAAAAATCTGAAAGAGCAGCTGGATGCCATGAGTAGAAATGATTTTGAAATGAGCATTTGCATGTATAAAGCAAGCTTTAACTCAAGGAAATTGACACAAAATGATATTTGTGGTATCATCCTAATTGGAAAAGCATACACTAGGAGAAAGGCATAGTGGAGGTATTGACATGAAGAAACTTTCGCTAATTGATTTGGCAAATACGGTAAAGAACAATCGAGCAGAAAAAAACATCACACAAGAGCAATTGTGCGAAAAGACGGGCATTAACCGTAATACGATTGGGCGAATTGAGAGAATGGACTATATTCCGACGATTCCACAGCTTGAAAAGCTGGCGGAAGTCCTCAACTTTAATGTGGAAAAATTGTTTGTTGAAAGTAATCACCCAACTGTTTTTACTGCTTTCCGTGGTTCCCATTTGACACAGGAAGAACGTGCTGGGGCAGATCATTTGATGGAGATGATGCTTGTTGCAAGACAGCAGATTATGCTGAGAAAGGCACTGCACCATGAATAACGAAATTGCTTTGACAGAACTGCAAGTCGATCAAATCAAAGAGTATGCTGATAAGGAACGGAAAAAATTTGGCGTTATAGATGTTCCCATAGCAGGTGAATTGTTTATGCTGTTGGAACAGGAAGGAATTGCTATTTGCCAATACCCATTTCCGACCAGCAAAAAATCTCATACAGATGCTAATATAACCCGCTTTGAATCTGAATCAGGCCAGATGATATTTATAGGGCTGAATACAGCTATTTATTATGATGAACAGCTTTTTGCATTGGCACATGAATTGTATCATTATATTACGCAGACAGGTAAGGCGTATGATGCAGATGCAGATGAGGAAGATAAGTTGACCGAGAAAAAGGCGGACCGTTTTGCAGTTGAAATTTTGCTGCCCAGTAAAGTGTTGAAATCTCGAATCATTGAGCAATTTGAAACATCGCAGTTGAAAAATGTTTCAAATTTACGACTGCTGCGTTTTATTGCCAGACTGCAAAGCGAGTGGTGGCTTCCATATAGGGCGTTGGTGTTGCGACTTTGTGAGGAAAAATATATAACGGATTCTCAGGTTGAGGAGCTTTTTGCGATTGATGATCGGGATGAGAATAGCGTTTATAGCAAAATCTTGTGTGGAATTTCCCCGGACAACTACAAAAAATTGAATACCATAACAAAACGAACTGACATTTCAGCATGGGTCATGGAAACTTTCATTCAGAATTATGAAGATGGAGATATGACAGATGATGAATTTGCGTCGATTCTGAAACTGTTTGGAAAAGAGCCGGACGACTTTGGCTTTGATTTGAGTGTGGATGCAGCAGATGTTGATGAACTGGACGAACTTTTTGAAGGCGGTGGCGTAGATGAAAGTTGATACGCGGAATAAAAACAAAGCCTTAGAAAGTCTGTTCGCTGATCCTGCGCAAATTGTATTTTTGGATGCCAACTTCTTTATACCGCCAGATAGAAGCGGACTAATGGACAGAAGTAGGATAAAAGTCAAAGCAATCTCTTTTCCAAAGTTCTGCGAAATATGGCTCGACCCGATTTTTGAAGAATTTCCCAATCTAGCGATTCACGAATCTGTCTATAATGAACTTGTGGCCAGTGCAGTGAAAGAATATGCTGATGCAAAGCAGACGGAGAGTCCATCAAGATTGCGAGTATATTCGGATGCCGAACTGACCACTATTGAACACTCTTTGATGGAAACATATATTTCAAAGCTGTCAGAGTATTCTCAATATGTGCCACAGTTGGATAATGCAAAAGATCGTGGTGAAGTCAAGTCTTTGTCTTTTATGGCTGTGAAGAAATTTTTGTATTTTGCAGCGAACGATACGCTCCCCACGAGACTTATCCGTGAGGCAGACGAATTAAAGACAGGTCTGGATGATATAGAACTGCTGGAAATGTATGATGTGATATACTATTTATATCGCACGGACAGGTATCCCAAAGATGGACTGCGGCTTCTTTATAAATATGAGTATTACTTGACTTCGAGAGAAAAACAGGAAAATCCTAACTGGGGCGATTTCATTCAAGAAATGGACTTACTATATGGTTGAGAGCCGGTGACAGGAAAATGACGAATATCAAATTTGAAAAGATTGCAGAAATGACAGCAGCTGAAGATTATGAAATCTGTTGACAATTTGGGTCAATAGACGCACCTTACCGCTTTGTGGATACAGAGCAGGAGTTTCAGACTATCGTCAAGGGACTTCGCCCATGAGAAAATCATGCCGTGTGGACAAACGAAACTTCAGGAGTTCACACGGTATATTTTGAAGGATGTCATATAGATTGTGATGGAAATAGAAAAGGATAATATGGGAGAGAAAAGAGCATATAAACCACGGAAGCCCGGCGGCGGTCGAAAAAAGCTGAAGCCGGAGTTCGATGCCGGAAAGAACCTGAAAGAGCAGATGGAAAGTGCTGTGGCGTTTTATGATTCTGAGATGTCCTTGCAGGCCATCGCCGATGAGCTGGGATTAAATCCAATCAAGGTACGGAATGATGTTGTATAAATAAAGTTGACACCTTATTCTCAAGGAATTCATGTATAATAA
>ERZ780223.2055-NODE-2055-length-17913-cov-9.600403_pt1 | contig 17913 bp, 17 predicted proteins | sample MGYA00511016_ERZ780223 | MGnify/ENA primary metagenome ERZ780223 (study PRJEB29588, sample SAMEA2159032) | human gut metagenome | biome: human gut; feature: human-associated habitat; material: faeces | place: Denmark | collected 2008/2010 ... | reverse complement strand
TGGTTGAAGCGATAAGAGACACTCTTGATTGCAATCCGGTATTTCATGGAAATGTTGTAAGTGTAAATCAGATGATTGGCATTATGATTGGAAGTATAGCTGTATTTGGAATTATTTATTATTTGGTTATATTGCTGTCAAAGGGTGAAGGCAGACGATAGAAAATATTATCTCCGAAAGTATTGCCGGAGAGGAGTTAATTTAGTGATAAAAATGCAGTATTTATGCGGCCTGTGGCGTTTTGTAAACGTCTAATTATAACTTTGGCTTGGAGGTTATCAGGAATGAAAGAAAGAGAAAAAATGATAAACGGAGAGTTGTATGATCCAACGGATAAGGAATTAGAACAATTACGTCTGAATGCACGTAAATTATCAAGAAAATATAATTTGACGGACGAAGATTGCTCAGAAAAGCAAATGCAGATATTGAGAGAATTGTTGTCGGCAACAGAGGAACTTCCGTATTTACAGGCACCTGTTTATTTTGATTATGGATGTAATACGTTCTTTGGAAAATTCAGCTCTGCTAATTTTAATTTTACATGTTTAGATGTATGCGAAATACATATAGGGGATAATGTTATGATTGGTCCCAATGTCACATTGGCAACTCCTATGCATCCATTATTACCCGAAGAACGCAATATCCGAAAAAGAGAAGATGGTAGTTTTTATAATCTTGAATATGCGAAACCAATAACTATAAAAGATAATTGCTGGCTGGCATCTAATGTGGTTGTTTGCGGTGGTGTCACCATAGGAGAAGGGTGTGTAATTGGTGCAGGAAGCGTTGTGACAAGAGATATTCCACCCTATAGTCTGGCAGCTGGAAATCCATGCCGGGTTATCCGCAAAATAACTGAGAAAGATCATATGTCAGATGGAATTGAAAAATTCTAGTTTGATGGAGAAAAAATCATTTATTCATGTCCTTTGTCATATAGTTTCTGTATATTTTTGGGAAGTTTATCAGGCAGGTACTTTTTTAATGTTTGCATATTATAGATTTAAAGCAGATATGATATATTTTGTAATTATCGGAATAAGAATAATATGAAATATAAAAAAGGAGCATATATGGCAAATCAGAAGCTGGAAACGCTGTTAAATGTCAGCATGCAGGCAACGCAGGAAGACAGGGCAAAATCGCCCGATTTATCGGCAGGAGTAGATGAAGAAACAGGTATATGGGAAATTATAGTTAAATATACACAGGATTTATCACAATTTTCAGCAAAATATCCGGGCATGGAAATATATGAATTACTGGGTGGATATGCAATTATAAAAATAAAAAAAGAATACATTGATTCATTGTCACAGGAAAAACAGATACAGTTTATAGAAAAGCCTAAAAGACTGTATTTTCAATTGAGTAATGAGAAATCAGCTGCCTGTATAACACCGGTACAGGCAGGATCTGACAATCCATACGGATTATTTGGAGAAGGAGTTATAACTGCAATTATAGATTCAGGAATAGATGTGACGAATCCTGATTTTAAAAATGAGAATGGAACAACAAGAATTATCGGTATATGGGATCAGGACAGAGATATATTTTATGACAGCAGTCAGATAGACAGATATTTGGATGGGGAAAATCCAAAAGGGATGCGTGCACAAAGAGCCCCTGGATTTGATATAAGCGGACATGGAACGAATGTTGCAAGAATTGCATGTGGTAACAGAGGTGTTGCGTCAAAATCCGATATTCTTGTAGTAAAGATGGGAAATACAGACAGAACATCATTTTCTGGTACAACGCAGCTTATTAAAGGGGTTGATTTTTGTATAAAAAAAGCTGCAGATTTGGGAAAACCTGTAGCAATAAATATAAGCTATGGCAATAATTATGGTGATCACAGTGGCAGCTCAATTCAGGAAAGCTTTATTAATACAGCTTCTGCATCATGGAAATGTGCAATATGTGTCGGAAGCGGCAATGAGGGGCTTGGAGCAGGACATACATCAGGCAGGCTTCGACAGGGAGAGGAACAATACGTCCAGATAGCTGTTTCTGAATACGAGACATCACTTAATATCCAGATATGGAAAGATTATTGGGATGATTTTAATATTGAGGTAATAACTCCGGCTGGCATAAATCTGGGACGTATTAGCCGATATAATACATTGAACACGGTAAGTACCGGAACGGAAAAAGTGCTGTGCTATTATGCACAGCCGCTTCCGTTCAGCATGAGGCAGGAAATATATATAGATATTGTTCCAGTAAATAATTATATAACATCAGGCTTGTGGAGAATTAATTTCATACCGGATAAAATAAGAACCGGCTTCTTTGACATGTGGCTTCCGGCTGCAGCTTCACTGAATCCTAAGACAGGATTTACACGTCCGGATTCTTCCCTTACTTATACGGTTCCGTCAACATCATCCAATGTTATAACTGTTGGTTCATACAATGCAGCGACAAACACGCCATCTCCGTTTTCAGGAAGAGGGTATGTGACACAGTCAGAATCAGGAATTGCAGTAAAGCCGGACATAGTGGCACCTGGGGAAAATGTGCGTATAGATGAAAGGACTATAGTAAGCGGTACGTCATATGCAGTACCATTTGTCACGGGAGCATCAGCACTTCTGATGGAATGGGGAATTGTGCGTGGCAATGACTTGTTTCTTTATGGTGAAAAATTAAAGGCACATCTTATAAAGGGAGCCTTACCGCTTAATGGAATGAATATACCAGATGATGTTACCGGTTGGGGGAAAATGTGCATGGCACAAAGTATATAATTTTCTTGATTTTATAACAGTCATATGGGTATAATAATTCCACAATACATTCCGTAATATAAACGGTTTGTCAGATATAAAAACAAAAAACATTCAGAAAAGAGGTTTTATTATGGTTATAACACAGAATAATTTTAATACGGAAGTTGAAAATAGCGATAAGCCTGTTCTTATTGATTTCTGGGCATCATGGTGCGGCCCATGTATGATGATGTCACCTGTAGTCGAGCAGATAGAAAAAGAACATCCTGAAATTAAGGTTGGAAAAGTTAATGTAGATGAGGAAATGGTGCTCGCACAGAAATTTATGGTTGTAAGTATTCCTACACTTATTTTATTTAAAAATGGAAAACCGGAGATTACGTCTATAGGTTTCAAAGGAAAGGAAGAGCTTGAGGAAATATTCAAGCTGAAATAATTTTTATGGCACAGAAATTTTACGCAGTGCGTGCCGGAAGAAAACCTGGAATATATATGTCGTGGGAAGCATGTAAAACACAGGTTCATGGCTTTGCAGGAGCACAGTACAAAAGTTTTACCACAAGAGAGGATGCAGATGAATATATGAATGCGGCAAAATGCAGTCATGTCAGATCTGAAGCATTTGCATTTGTTGATGGTTCATTTAATACATCGACATCAGTATATGGTTATGGCGGATTTATAGAGTATAAAGGTGAACGCTATGAACTTATGGGAAATGGAAACGATGCTGATATGGCATCAATGAGAAATGTTGCAGGAGAAGTGCTTGGCAGTATGGCGGCAGTAAAAAAGGCGATAGGGCTGGGAATCAGGTCGCTTGATATTTATTATGATTATATGGGAATTCAGATGTGGGCAACAGGTGAATGGAAGCGTAATAAAGCCGGAACTATAGCATACTACGATTATATTCAGTCAGTAAAAAATGATATAGAACTGCATTTTGTAAAAGTTAAAGGACACTCAGGCGTAGAAGGCAATGAAGAGGCCGACAGGCTGGCAAAAAAAGCGGTGGGCATACAATAAACAAATAACCCGGCATTTACGGAAAATGAACAGAACCCATGTTTATTACGTAAATGCCGGGCTTTTTATTTACGCGTGTAGCGAGCCAAAGTCCGTGCTTGCACGAGACCTTGGCGACTGCCGCGATAACTTGAGAAACTCGCGGAGCGTGTTTCTCATAGTTATTTTTTCAGACTGTTAAGATATTTATTAGTCTCGGATACAACAACGCCATTTAATGCAATAAGTGCAATAAGGTTAGGTATAGCCATAAGACCATTGAATATATCTGCAATTGTCCATACAGCTGAAACAGTCATAAAAGGACCTATGAAAATACATAAGATATATAACCATTTGTAGGCTTTGATAACATTTTTCTTATCTCCGATAATATATTCGAGACAGCGTTCGCTGTAATAATTCCATCCAAGTATTGTTGTAAATGCAAAGAATACAAGACAGAGCATAAGTATGAATGAAGAGAACTGTGCCGGAAGAGGAAGTCCCATCTGGAACGCTCTTGTTGTAACAGAAACGCCTTCAAGACCGATATTCCATGAACCTGTTATAACAATTGTGAGTCCTGTCATTGTACAGATTACAATTGTGTCAATAAAAGTACCCATCATAGAGATAAGACCCTGCTGTGCAGGTGCATCAGCAACGGCAGCGGCAGCAGCAATAGGAGCACTACCAAGACCTGCTTCGTTAGAAAAGATACCTCTGGCAACACCCATCTGCATAGCCATCATCATAGAGCCTATAGCACCACCGCCGACAGCACGCAGACCAAATGCACTCTGGACAATAGTTGCAAGAGCATTGGGAATTTCCCTGAAATTGTATACAAGAATAGCAAGTGTGACAATAAAATATGTAACAGCCATAAAAGGAACTATAACCTGTGCAACAGATGAAATTCTTTTGAGACCGCCAATGAGTACAAGAGCGGCAAATATTGTAAGAAGTATGCCGGATATAATAACAGACCATGAATATTCACGTCCAAACAGTGTTACCGTCCATTGGTTATTGGCATCAAAGAAATTATTTACAGCACTTGTTATACCGTTAATCTGTGTAAATGTACCGATACCAAGAAGACCAACGCCAACACCGAAAAATGCAAATAACTTGGCAAGCCATTTCCATTTTTTTCCCATTCCATGTTCAATATAGTAGAAAGGTCCTCCGAGAATATGTCCGTCCTTCTGGATGACACGGTATTTTACAGCAAGAAGACATTCTGAATATTTTGTTGCTGTACCTACAAGGGCGGCAATCCACATCCAGAATAAAGCACCGGGACCGCCTGCAACAAGAGCAGTTGCTACACCAACGATATTACCTGTACCTATTGTGGCTGATAAAGCTGTACAAAGTGAAGCAAAACCGGATACTTCGCCATCGCCGGATGCTTCATTTTTTACCATATGCTTAATGGCAAGTCCGAGCTTTGTAATCTGGAGTCCTTTCAGACGGATTGTAAGAAACAAACCAACAGAAATAATAAGAATAATAAGGGGAAGTCCCCAAACGAAACTATCAATCGTTTTAAGGATTGAATTAAAGCTTTCAAACATAAATAAGTCTCTCCGTTCAAAAATGATATTTTCTTAAAACTATAACACAAAAATGTTTTACTTGCAAAAAAAAATATTAGCAGATAAAATGTATAAGGCAGAATAAAAATTAAAGAGGAGTTTTTTAAATGGAATTACAGATTTTACATTGGTTTGAAAGCCTGCACAATCCGTTTCTCAATCCAATTATGTATGGCATAACAATGCTTGGCGAGAAAGGAATATTTCTTATACTGGTAGCACTGGCAGCTCTTACGGTTTTACCTAAAAAATATAGAAAAGTAGGACTTACAATGGCATTTGCACTTATAATATCGCTTATAATGTGCAATGGAGTTATGAAAAATGCATTTGCAAGGGTCAGACCTTTCAATGTAGATACATCATTTGAGAGTTTGTATAATATTTTTGCTACAATTGATGACTGGTCATTCCCTTCAGGTCACACATCAGCAGCTTTTGCGTCAGCACTTGCCATTTTCATGTGGTATAAAAAAGAAGGTGGATTTGCTATTGTTATAGCAGCACTTATAGCAATTTCAAGACTTTACCTTACAGTACACTATCCTACAGATGTTCTTGTCAGCCTTATACTGGGAAGCATTTATGGAATTATTTCATATTACATAGTTAAGTTTATTATGAAAAAATCAGAAAAGATGCGTAAAGTATTTGATGAAGGAGCACCTTATAAAACGTTATTTCAAAAATAATTAATGACAGGTTAAACTTTTTTGCAGATGATTTCGTATATAGCTATAGACAAATAATTAAAGAAATGTCAGATTTATTTTTCTAGGAGGTATTTATCTATGGTGGGAGGAATCGGACCGGTTAATGATGAGCTTATGGAACTTTTATATAACAAAGATAATTCTTATGAGAGTGGGCATGACATGACAAAAAAGCCATGCAGGAGTGGAAATATCAGTGTCATAGACAGTGAATATGTACCATTAAAAATTAAGGGCTCAAAATTTCCGGATATAAAAGGGTTTATTAAGAAATTCCTGAAAAAATAAAATGGAGATTTATATGTTAGATGTAATAATTGATACACTTATTGACAGTGTAAAACTGCTGCCGTTTTTGTTTTTTACATATCTGGCGATGGAATATATAGAGCATAAGACGACAGCAAAAACGAAGCGGATGATAAAGAATTCCGGCAAGGCAGGTCCTTTTGCAGGTGCCATCCTTGGTGCTGTGCCTCAGTGCGGTTTCTCGGCGGCTGCGTCCAATCTTTATGCCGGAAGAGTAATTACTCTTGGAACGCTGATAGCGATATATCTTTCGACATCAGATGAGATGCTGCCGGTGTTTTTATCTGAGAAAGTTCCGGCAAGCACAATACTTACAATTATTTTATGGAAAATAGTTATCGGAATGGCTGCCGGATTTATAATTGATTTTGTAATAAGAAAAGCAAAATCAAGAAATCAGGATGATATAACACAGAAAATCGGTCATGTATGTGACCATGACCATTGTCACTGTGAAAAGAGCATATTTGCGTCTTCATTAAGACACACTCTTGTTATATTTGGATATATCCTTATTATATCATTTATCCTTAATACGATAATACATTTTGTAGGAGAGGAAACACTTGGCAGCTTCATGCTTGACAAGCCGGTTATCGGACCGATGGTATCAGCACTTGTTGGACTTATACCGAACTGTGCGTCATCTGTTGTTATAACACAGCTTTATATTGAAGGGCTTATGCCTCTTGGAACTGCTATGGCAGGACTGCTTGCCGGTTCGGGTGTCGGCATACTTGTGCTTTTTAAAGAAAATACAGATATAAAAGAAAATATAAAAATACTCGGTCTTTTATATGCTCTTGGTGTAGTATCAGGAATTATAATTGAACTTGTAATAAGACTGGTTTAAGATATTACCGGAATAGCGTTTTGTGCGTTATTCCGGTTTTTTATGTTTTTTTGATAAAAATTTATATATTTTTGTTGATAAATGATGCGTGAAGTGATATTATGATAATAACTTTAGGAAACACATTTTATAAAAGTTGTTTTAATAAGCCGGAGCTGAGATTCATATAATAAGCCGGCGGGAATGGAGGCAAGCATGAAAATTCATAGTGTCTGTGACAAAGAATTTGCACAGTACGGAAGAGTTCTTGCAGAACTTGATACAAAAGAACTTATAAGTGCAATGGAAAAGACACCTGTGCCGGATGATGTTATATATGTTCCATCCGACAAAGAATTAGAGTCACTTAACGTGTATGATGTAATGTCAAAAGTGGTTTACGGTGATATGCCTGTTCAGATAGGATATTGTAACGGACATAACCAGAAACTTAATGCAGTGGAATATCATAGAAGTTCTGAGATAAATGTAGCTGCTACTGATATGATTTTACTTTTGGGAAAACAGCAGGATATAAAGGAAGATTATACATATGATACGGCTGATATTGAGGCGTTTCTAGTACCGGCAGGTATGGCTGTTGAAGTTTATGCGACAACACTTCACTATGCACCATGCGGCGTGAATAATTCAGGTTTCAGGTGTGCTGTGGTTCTTCCAAAGGGCACAAATTACGATGTAAAAAGACAGAAGAATACAGGTGAGGACAGACTGCTTGCAGCAACAAATAAATGGCTTATAGCACACAAAGAAGCACATATAGACGGAGCATTTGAAGGACTTATCGGGGAAAATCCAGAAGTCTGAAAGAAAATATAACAAAGAATAGGAGAATTTATCATGAACAAACCAACAGTTAAAGTGGGAATTGTAGCAGTCAGCAGGGATTGTTTCCCGGAATCACTTTCAGTAACAAGAAGACAGAATCTCGTAAATGCATATAAGGCTAAGTATAACGCAGATGAAATTTATGAATGTCCTGTATGTATCGTTGAGAGTGAGATACATATGATGCAGGCACTGGAGGATATTAAAAAAGCAGGATGTAATGCACTTTGTGTATATCTTGGAAACTTTGGTCCTGAGATTTCAGAGACTATGCTTGCACAGTATTTTGACGGTCCTAAGATGTTTGTTGCGGCAGCAGAAGAGACATCTGAGAATGGTGGACTTGTACAGGGCAGAGGAGATGCATACTGTGGTATGTTGAATGCAAGTTATAATTTAAAGCTTCGTAATGTAAAAGCATACATTCCTGAATATCCTGTAGGAACTGCAGAAGAATGTGCAGATATGATTCATGAATTCATACCTGTTGCAAAGGCAGTTTATGCACTTTCAAATCTCAAAATAATAAGCTTCGGACCTCGTCCTACTAATTTCCTTGCATGTAACGCTCCTATCAAGCAGCTTTATAATCTCGGAGTTGAAATTGAGGAAAATTCAGAACTTGACCTTTTTGAAGCATTTAATAAGCATGCGGGAGATGAAAGAATTCCTGAAGTCGTAAAGAGCATGGAAAAAGAACTCGGAAACGGCAATAAGAAGCCTGAAATTTTACCTAAGCTTGCACAGTATGAGCTCACACTCCTCGACTGGGTAGAACAGCACAAAGGCTCAAGAAAGTTTGTTGCAATCGCAGGAAAATGCTGGCCTGCATTCCAGACACAGTTTGGTTTCGTTCCATGTTATGTGAATTCAAGACTTACAGCCATGGGAATTCCTGTATCATGTGAAGTTGATATTTACGGAGCGTTGAGTGAATTTATCGGTGCAGTTGTAAGTGATGACACAGTTACACTTCTTGATATTAATAATACAGTTCCTTCAGATATTTATGAGCAGGATATTAAGGGTAAGTTCCCATATACAATCAAAGATACATTTATGGGATTCCACTGCGGAAATACAGCAGCATGCAAACTTTCATTCTGTGAGATGAGAAATCAGATGATTATGGCACGTTCACTTCCTGAAGAAGTTACAAATGGTACACTTGAGGGAGATATTATTCCTGGTGATATCACATTTTTCAGACTTCAGAGCACATCAGATGCCAAGCTTACAGCATATGTGGCACAGGGTGAGGTACTTCCTGTTGCGACACGTTCATTCGGAGCAATCGGTATATTTGCAATTCCACAGATGGGCAGATTCTACAGACACTGGCTTATCGAAAAGAATTTCCCACATCATGGTGCTGTTGCATTCGGCCATTTCGGAAAGCAGCTTTATGAAGTATTTAAGTATCTCGGAGTAGAAGAAATAGGCTTTAACCAGCCGGCAGGAATGCTTTACAAGAGTGAAAATCCATTTGCAAATTAATTCTTGATTATAGATGGGAGACGCATATGTATTATATAGGTGTTGATTTGGGAACATCTGCCGTTAAATTGATTTTAATGGACAAAGAAGGTAATGTAGTTAAGACAGTTTCAAGAGAATATCCGCTTTATTTTCCTAAGCCGGGCTGGTCAGAACAGAATCCGTCAGACTGGTATGAAAATGCGGTTGAGGGAATAAAAGAGCTTACAGACGGAGTTGATGCGGCACAGGTTGCAGGCATCAGCTTCGGTGGACAGATGCATGGACTTGTAATTCTTGATAAGGACAATGAAGTAATAAGACCGGCGATACTCTGGAATGATGGCAGAACAACAAAAGAATGTGAGTATCTTAACAATACTATAGGCAAAGATAAAATCGCAGAATATACAGCAAATATCGCATTTGCAGGATTTACAGCACCAAAGATTTTGTGGCTTAGGGAAAACGAGCCTGAAAATTTCAAAAAAATAAGCAAAATAATGCTTCCAAAAGATTATCTTGCATATAAGATGACAGGTGTGCATTGCACAGATGTTTCAGATGCTTCAGGAATGTTGCTCTTTGACGTAAAAAACAGATGCTGGTCCAAGGAAATGCTTGATATATGTGGCATAGATGAAAACTGCATGGCGAAAGTATTTGAGAGCTATGAATGTGTAGGAAATCTTACAAAAGAAGCTGCACAACGCATGGGACTTACAGAAAATGTTAAAGTGATAGCAGGTGCAGGAGACAATGCGGCGGCAGCAGTCGGAACCGGAACAGTAGGCGACGGCAAATGTAATATTTCACTCGGAACAAGTGGCACAATATTTATTTCAAGTGATAAATTCGGCGTTGATGATAATAATGCACTTCATTCATTTGACCATGCAGACGGACATTTTCATCTTATGGGCTGTATGCTCAGTGCAGCTTCATGTAATAAATGGTGGATGGATGAAATTATAAAAACAAAAGAGTATTCAGAAGAGCAGAAACCCGTTACAGATGATATGCTTGGAAATAACAGGGTATTTTTCCTGCCATATCTTATGGGAGAGCGTTCACCACACAATAATCCGGCGGCAAGAGCAACATTTACAGGAATGACAATGGATACGGACAGAACTGATATGACACAGGCAGTTCTTGAGGGTGTTGCATTTGCAATACGTGATTCGTTTGAAGTCGCTAAAAGTCTCGGAATAAATGTGACAGAGACAAAAATCTGCGGTGGTGGAGCAAAGAGTCCGCTCTGGCGTAAGATGATAGCTAATATTCTTAATATTAAGGTATCAGTTCCTGTCACAGAGGAAGGTCCGGCACTCGGTGCTGCAATGCTTGCGGCAGTGGGAACAGGTGCTTATAAAAATGTAGAAGAAGCAGCTTCGCATATTGTAAAAATCAAAGAAACAATAGAGCCTGATAAAGAGATTGCGGCAAGATATGAGAAAAAATATCAGCAGTTTAAAAAAATTTATCCGGCACTCAAATCAGTATTTGACGAATTCGATTAATGCATATAAAATATTATCAGATTGTATTTTTAAAAGGAAAGGTGGTTCTTTATGAAGTTTTTTATTGATACTGCAAACGTAGAAGATATTAAAAAAGCAAATGACATGGGAGTTATTTGCGGAGTTACAACAAATCCTTCACTTATTGCAAAAGAGGGAAGAGATTTTAATGAAGTAATCAAAGAAATCACATCAATAGTTGACGGACCAATAAGCGGTGAAGTTAAGGCAACTACTGAAGATGCCCAGGGCATGATTGCAGAAGGCAGACAGATTGCAGCAATACATCCAAACATGGTTGTAAAGATACCTATGACAGTTGAAGGATTAAAGGCTACAAAAGTTCTTTCATCAGAGGGAATAAAAGTAAATGTGACACTTATTTTTTCAGCAAATCAGGCACTTCTTGCAGCAAGAGCAGGTGCTGCATATGTATCACCTTTCCTTGGAAGACTAGATGATATTTCACAGCCGGGTATAGATCTTATACGTGATATTGTAGATATATTTGCCAACTATGATATTTCTACAGAAATAATATGTGCCAGCGTAAGAAATCCTATACATATTACAGATTGTGCACTTGCGGGTGCAGATATAGCAACTGTTCCATACAAGGTAATTGAGCAGATGGTTCATCATCCACTCACAGATGCAGGAATTGATAAGTTTAAAAAAGATTACGAGGCCGTATTTGGTAAATAATTATGATAACTACTTCTAAGATTACAACAACAGATGTTAAAAGATATAATAAAAACAGAATATTCCAGCTTATATATACTACAGGAAAAATTTCACGTCAGGAGATAGCGGATGTGCTTCAGCTTTCACTTCCGACAGTAAATCAGAATTTAAAGATTCTTTTTGAGAAGAACCTTCTTATATACGAGGGTAATTTTGAGTCTACAGGCGGAAGAAAAGCACAGGTTATATCAATAAACGGTGCAGCAAGATATGTTATAAGTGTCAATCTGTCGGACAAAGGAATCAAAGCAGACATACTTGATTTGAATTGTAATGTAATAGGCAATATGCGTGTTCCTGTTAAATATGAGAAAGGCAGTGCATATGGTGAGATGGTGGCTGATACTGTAACAAGGCTTGTTGAACATACAGGCATTGATAAAGCGGCTATTCTTGGTGTAGGCATTACAGTTCCCGGAATATTTGACATTGAGAATTCAACTGTTGTATATGCACCAACAATGGGAATTAAAAATTATTCTCTTGAAAATATACAGAGGCTTCTCCCTTATGAGTGCCGTGGCATGAATGATGCACGTTCAGGTGCATTTGCTGAGTATTGGTTTGATAAGAAAGATATTAATCCTGAAAAGAGAGAAGGAAAGACATATCTTATGTTAAATACAGGTGTCGGAGGTTCTTATATTGACAGGGAAAATATCCGTTTTGGCAAGCATAACCGTTATGGTGAGTTTGGACATATGACACTTTATCCTGCCGGAAGACCATGTTTTTGTGGAAAAAGAGGATGCTTTGAGAGTTATGTGTCAGCAAGGTGTCTATCAACTGATTTGGGAATTACACTTGATATATTCTTTGACAAACTTGAAAATGGCAATGAAGAGTATAAAAAAATATTTGATAAATATCTTGATGATTTGACAACAGGCATTAATAACCTTTATATTATGAGTGATGGCGATGTTATTGTTGGCGGACCTGTTGCTGTATATCTTGGAAAATACAAAGATATAATAAGTAAAATGCTTATTGACAAATGTTCATTTGATATTGATGGTTCATATCTGAGCTTTGCGAAATGCACACAGCAGCAGGCTGATTCAGGTGCCGCATTAACATTCTTTTCTGATTTTATAAGTCAGATATAATATGTTTATTAATGATGAGGCTTTATATGAAAATTCATGATTTCAGGTTAAATTATTATATAAAACACTGTGCTGTCATCCTTTTGACGGCATGGTGTTTTATTTGTCTTATGGAGATTCCATTTAACATATCGTGTGGAATAAATCCTGTTAGTGATATATCATCCGTTTCCAATATAAGCATTGCCGGGCATTGTGCAATGGTTTTATCATTATTTATGATACTTTCTGTGTTAATGATTGTTCTTGGAAAAAGGGCAGAAAATATACAGAATGTGCTTCTTTTTATATCAGTTTTTTTATATGCAGTCATAAGTTCCGGAATATATAATAATGTCTATTATGGTCTTTTTGCTGCGTCAGTAACATCAGTTATACTTATGTATTGTTTTAATAATCTGGTAAAAGAACAAGACGTGGCAGGCGGCTTAAAAGATTTAAAAAATTGGCAGTATGTGGCACTGCTTTCTGTATTGATGATTTTTACGGCAGGATTTATAGGAACTTATACAGTTATAAGGTATCTGACATATTCAAGTCCTAATTTTGATTTTGGCATATTTTCTCAGATGTTTTATTATATGAAACATACATTTACAATGAAAACAACATGTGAAAGAGATATGCTGATGTCACATATGAAAGTTCACATATCTCCAGCGTGGTTTCTTATACTTCCATTTTATGCAATATTTGAAAGCCCTGTGACAATTCAGGTTATGCAGGCTGTAATACTCGCCATCCCTGTTATACTGCTTGCAAAAATATGTTCAAATCATAATTTTTCAAAAAAAGTGACGATACTTATATGTGCAGCATACTTGTTTTTTCCTGTTATAAGCTCAGGCTGTGGTTATGATGCACACGAAAATATGTTTCTACCGCTTGCATTATTTATGCTTATACTTGCCTTTGAGACAGATAAAACATGGCTTCTTGTCTTATCAGTCATTTTTACGCTTGGAATAAAAGAGGACGCGGCAGTGTATGTCATATTTATTTCATTATATATGATATTAGCGGACAAAAAATATAAAAAGGGAATTGTATCATTTATCGCAGCGGCACTATATTTTATTTTGGCAGTTACATGGCTTAACCAATATGGTGATGGGACGCTCACATTCAGATATAATAATGTGATACCGGCAGGCGACGGCAATGTATTTGGAATGATAAGAACATTTATTACAAATCCAGCATACATGATAACACAGATTATGAGTAAGGATAATATAGAATTCATAATATCAGTTGCAGGTGCACTTGCATTTGTGCCGTTTGCGGTAAAAAAGTGGCAGACACTCATACTGTTTGGACCATTTATATTGTTTAATCTTCTGCCTGATTATGCTTATGCACATAATATAGGATTCCAGTATGTATTTGGAAGCGGATGTATGCTTATATATGCGGCAATCTGCAATATGAATGAATGTGAAGATGCCGTAAAAATAAAAAAGGCATCAGTTATGGCTGTATTTTCAGTTATATTTTTTGCATCGCTTTCATGGAGTAAGATTAATGTTGCAGGCAGAATTGATTCATCTGAAAAGAGAGAGACATACAATATAATAAATGAGGCTCTTGATATGATACCTGATGATGCAAGTGTTGCTGCAAGCACATTTCTTGTGCCACATCTTTCAGAAAGAAAATATCTGTATGAGGTTTATTATACTGACAAAGAGACCGGCTATGTGGCAATAGATTTGCGGGGAATCGGGTCTTCGACTATTTATGCGGATGGAATAGATGTATCACAGCTTGACAGCAAAAGCAGAAAGTATATTATGAGTGACGAGTATGAAACTTTATATTATAAAGAATCGTGCATAATAATTCTTAAACATAAATAAAGCGATTGTCATATTATATAAATTTCTGTATAATAACAAATGAATTCATAGCCCCGCAATGTAAGGGACAGATAGGAGCTGAATATGAGAAATTGGGAAAAATATATTAGAAAAGTTGAACCATATGTTCCGGGTGAGCAGCCTAAGGATGTGAATGTAGTAAAGCTTAATACAAACGAGAATCCTTATCCGCCTACACCTAAGGCACTTGAAGCTGTTGCAGCATTTGATATTGACAGATTAAGATTATATCCTGACCCTGAAGCATCGGTTCTTATAGACGCAATATCAAATAGATACAATATAAACAAAAATCAGATATTTGTCGGAGTTGGTTCTGATGATGTTATATCTATGTGCTTTATGACATTTTTTAATTCTGACAAGCCGGTATTATTTCCGGATATTTCATATTCTTTTTATTCAGTGTGGGCAGATGTTCATAAAGTAAAATATGAGACAGTTGCACTTGATGAGAATTTTAATATTATTCCAGAGACTTTTTATAAAGAAAACGGAGGAATAATATTCCCTAATCCTAATGCACCTACAGCTTTATATATGGAACTTGATAAAGTTGAAGATATAATACGCCATAATCAGGATAGTGTAGTTATTATTGATGAGGCATATATTGATTTTGGTGGAAAGTCAGCTATAGATTTTGTCAATAAATATGATAATGTAATTGTTGTTCAGACATATTCAAAGTCACGTTCAATGGCCGGTGTGAGAATAGGATTTGCATTCGGAAGCCCTGAACTTATAAAAGCATTAAATGATGTCAAATTTTCATTTAACTCATATACAATGAATGCATATTCACTTATATGCGGTGTTGCTGCAATGGAAGATGAAGATTACTTTAATGCAGGTGTAAACAAAATCATTAATACAAGAGAATCAGCAAAAAGTAAGCTTAAAGAGCTTGGATTTTCATTTCCTGATTCAAAGGCGAACTTCATATTTGCAAAACATGAGAGTGTGCCGGCAAAAGTGATTTTTGATAAATTAAAGCAGCGTGGAATTTATGTAAGATATTTCAATAAAGAAAAGATTGACAATTATTTAAGAATATCAATCGGCACAGATGAGCAGATGGAAAAATTATATGCTGCATTAAAAGAAATTATAAAAGAGGAAAAGTAAATATGCCTGTTTCATTTGAAAACAGAAATTTTCAGAAAGAACTTGATAAAAAGCTTGAACTCATAAAAAAAGAAGAGAAAGTCCCGACACTTCTTTTACACAGCTGTTGTGCACCGTGCAGCAGTTATGTAATAGAATATCTTTCTGATTATTTTAATATTACTGTTTTTTATTATAATCCGAATATTTCACAGGATGAGGAATACTGCAAAAGAGTGCATGAACAGCAGCGTTTTATAAAAGAATTTCCGGCAAAATATCCTGTTTCGTTTATAGAGGGTGATTATGAACCACAGAAGTTCTTTGAAAATGTACGAGGCTATGAAAAATGCCGTGAAGGTGGCGAACGATGTTTTATATGTTACCGCATGCGTCTTGAAAAGACAGCACAGCTTGCAAAACAAATGAATTTTGACTATTTTACAACGACGCTTACAATCAGTCCGTTGAAGAAAAGTGTAAAGCTTAATGAGATTGGATATGAACTTGGCAATACATATGGAGTAGAATACCTTTTGTCCGATTTTAAGAAGAAGGAAGGCTACAAACGCTCAATAGAATTATCAAAGGAGTATTCACTTTACAGACAGAATTATTGCGGATGCGTATTCTCAAAAACTGAGAATGAAAACAGTTGCAAAGAAAAAACAAGTGATATATAATTAATATAATAAAGTAATGAAAAACAAAAAACAAGGAGGATTATTATGGCTAAGAAAAGTAAATTCGCAAAAGCAGTTGTGGCACTTGGTGCAATCGGTGTCGCATCAAAGATTGCTTATGATAAGTATAAAAATGTAAAAGCTGATTTTGTTAAGGAAGAGACAGCAAGTGCTGAAGATGATGTTAAAAAGTATAATGCCATTTTTGAAAAGAAGGTTGTCGAAGTAGAAGATGAGGAGTTCATGGGCTGTGAAGTTAAGGCAGTCGGTTCAAAGGCAGTTATCGACCTTGGACTTGCAGTATTTGAAAGGGATGTATATATTAATTTTTCAAGCAATGCAAGTACAGTTACAATTATTCTTCCGGAAGGTGTTAATGTAACGTGCGACGTTGAGAAGAAGCTAAGCGGCGTACGCAATCTTGTTGAGAACAGTGACGAAGATGGTGTGCATACAGTATATATAATCGGTAAAGCAGTATGCAGTAATGTTGAAATTATTCCTGTTAATTTCTATATCGATGATGACGACTTTGAAGATATTGATGATTCAGAAGATGATTTTGAAGATGAATCTTCTGATGAGGCAGAAAATAAAGAAGATGTTTCTGCACAGGATTCAGATGAGGAAGCTTCGGCTGAGAATGATTCAGATGAGGAAGCTGAGCAGGAAGATGAACTTGAGATTAAAGAAGTTAAAGAGGATTAAAGGCATAACGGGATTTTATGGTAAAATACAAAGATAAAATAATTGCGTATTTTGACAGTTGTCCTGACGGTGTTGTGGCTGCTAATGAACTCTATGAAAAGGAATTTTCTAAGATGTCAGAGGCAGCCTTTTTTAAGGCGTTGGAGAGACTGGCAAAATCAGGAATAATACAGCGTGTTGCAAAAGGCATGTATATGAAAAGTGCCTCATCGAAAGGTGATGACGTGCTGAACCATTTTTTTGGTGAAAATAATGATAACGGAGTGTATATCGGGACACGGCTTTATAATAAATACGGTATTTCAGATGTAACATCAGATGAAATATGGCTATATTCTAACTCTATCAAAAACGAAACTTGTAATATAGATAATATTCATGTGAAAAAAGCAGATATTGAACTTGATTATGAGAACGCCCGTGTTATTGAGGCACTTGAGATTCTTCAGAATTATTATAATATAGAGAATCTTGATAAATATAAATTTGCCCGGTTTGCGAGACAGTTTGCAATCGGATACAATGACGAAAGAACAGTTTATGTTCTTGAACATATGAAATATAAGAAAAGCACGATTGCATTTATGAAAAAAATACTTGATATGTATAAAGTGG
>ERZ780223.2054-NODE-2054-length-17939-cov-3.814191_pt1 | contig 17939 bp, 21 predicted proteins | sample MGYA00511016_ERZ780223 | MGnify/ENA primary metagenome ERZ780223 (study PRJEB29588, sample SAMEA2159032) | human gut metagenome | biome: human gut; feature: human-associated habitat; material: faeces | place: Denmark | collected 2008/2010 ... | reverse complement strand
AAGCCACTGACGACCCTCGACGGCATCATCGCCAAGGACAACCCCGAGATCTACGACTACGACATCCCGCAGGCGCTGCGCGACCTCTACGCATCGAAGGAGTACGGACGCTGGGCAACGGAGATCGACGGACGCCGCACGGTGCCGGTCTGCTTCCTGGCCTCGAACCACACCACGGGCGGCAACTCGGGATCTCCGGTGCTGAATGCCCGCGGCGAACTGGTGGGCATCAACTTCGACCGCACGTGGCGCTCGACGATGAGCGACATCGCCTTCGATCCCTCGATCTGCCGCAACATCGGTGTCGATATCCGCTACGTGCTCTTCGTCATCGACCGCATCGGCGGGGCCGGCTATCTGCTCGACGAGATGAAGTTCAGCGGGAAAAAGTGACAATTTTGGAATTTTTCACTATATTGTCCCGGCAAACCTATTAAACAGGACATGCTATGAGACATTTCGATGCATTTGTGAGATGGACGGCAGCACTGCTGCTGACGGTTCTGTCGATTGCCTGCGGCAAGGACAAGACCACGACGACGGAAGGATCGGCAATCACCGGAGGCTCCTGGAGCCAGACCGAGACCATTGAGGCCGCCGGGGCACAGAAGGATTTTTCGTTCACGGCCCGCGGACAGTGGAGCGCGCAGAGCGACAACCCCGACTGGTGCGAGGTGCTGACCCCCTCGGGAGACAAAGGCGCCGCAACGCTGCGGATCGACGTAGCCGAGAACAGCAGCGAAAGCCCGCGTTCCGCCATCATCCGGATCTCGGTGGGCAGCACCACGGAGAGCTTCAAGATCCTCCAGAAGGGTACGGCCGGAGCTCCCGAGATCAACGTGCTGGTGGACGAGGTGCTGGCGGCATACTATCTGTGGAACGAGGAGTACCGGGCGCTTGACCGCGACCTGTCGCTGCCCTATAACGGGGTCTACGACAACTTCGTATACCATACGCTGATGAGCATGGAGACCAACACGCTCGACAAGAAATACAACGAGCGTTACGGGGAATACCACATCTACTCCTACCTCTCGCGAACCCCCTCATCGGGACAGAGAAGCGCCGCGACACGCAGCGGTGTAAACCACGGTGTCGAGAAGGACGACCCCGTGCCGAGTTTCGGTATCGGCAACTACGCCCTCGTGTCGTTTATAGACCAGTCGGGACGGCCAACAGGGCAAATCGGGCTCACGCTGTTGAGTATCATCCCCGAATCGCCGCTGGCCAAGGCCGGATTCCGCCGCGGCGACATCATCGCCACGATTGACGGCAAAACCCCGACCGAACAGACCTACGCCACGGAGTTCACGCGCCTGATCGCCCCCTCGGAGGGGCTGAAGGTCACGCTCACCAAGAACGAGGAGAACGCACAGCCGATCGAGGTCACGTCGATAAGGCTGGACCCCACGCCGATCATCCGCGCCGAGGTACTTGAGGGTACGCACGTCGGATACATCGTCTACGACAGTTTCGACGCCGCCTACGACAACGACCTGCTGGCCGCCATCAAGAGCCTCAAGGAGGCCGGCATCACCGATCTGGTGCTCGACCTGCGCAACAACGGCGGAGGACACGTCATCACCTCGAACATGCTCTCGACCTGCATCGGAGGCAGCGCATGCCAGGACCGCGTCTACCAGTACTACCGCTACAACGACGAGCGGATGGCCGACTGGAAACAGACCTCCGAAACGTTCGGCATGAGCTATGACCAGACGGAGAAGCTCTTTTTCGAGAAGTTCTACTACTCGAACTACTACGGCGTCTCGCTGGCAAACTATGCCCTGAACCTCAGCCGGCTCTATGTCCTCGTCAGCGACGGTACGGCCTCGGCGAGCGAGGCGGTCATCAACAGTCTGAAGGGCATCGGACTTCCCGTGACGCTCATCGGCTCGAAGACCAACGGCAAGAACGTCGGCATGAATGTCTTCACGTGGAACAACATCGAAGGATACGACTACGAATTCGCCCCGATCTCGTTCCAGGGCTACAATGCCCAGAAGCAGTCGGTGGATCCGAAGGGCATCACTCCCGACTACGCGGTCAGCGAGACGGCTTCGGGAGGATGGTACGTGGATTTCGGTCCCGACGAGCCGCTCGTGCACAAGGCCCTCGAACTGATTGGTGCAGCCGACGCATCGGCGACGACCCGCAGCGTGAAATCCGTCGGCGCGGTTCAACGCGGAGGCATCCGGCAGGCCATCGAACGGCCGAACGGCATGATCCGCACGATCGACCCGAAAGAAATGTAATGCATTGCATTACACGCATATTACGGAAACGACCCCGAATATCGGGGTCGTTTTTTTACTGCAAACCGAAACTTTATGGGCCCGAAAATTTGGTGAATAGAAATTTATGTTCTATATTTGCACTCCGAAAGTCAATCAGTATGGCTTTCAAGCGTACAGGCCCAGGTGGTGAAATTGGTAGACACGCTACTTTGAGGGGGTAGTGAACAATTGCGTTCGTGCAAGTTCGAGTCTTGTCCTGGGCACCAAAGAAGAAAATCGCATCTGACAATCAATCAGTTGCGATTTTTTATTTCTATTCTGCACCACATTTGCACCACTCGCAACAACAATCAAGCAACAAGAGCCAGGGTATCAAATCCCGTCCTTACTCTTTGTACGCATTGTACGTTGTGCGCGCGCGTGAGGATGTCAGAAAATTCACAGCAGTTTACACACGAGAAGGCTAACAAAAAAAACCGGGGCCCGTTGAGGATCCCGGTTGCCAAAAGGTTTGCCGTTCTTGCGTCAGTTGTCGAAAGTGTAGCATCTGTTCACCGCAGGGTCGAACGTCGAAAATTCGCCGTCCCTCGCCCATTCCCGGAGAGTATATCGGCCCCTCGGCAAATACCGGGCTCGCCGGATGGCCTCGGCTTCGGAGGAGAACACACCCAGCAGGTAGCCGTCGATGGTCAGTTCGTAGATCATATTTCAGCGTAATTATCAAGGTCGAGCATACGGTTCATAATAGACGAGGTAGCCAAGTTCATCGCTTCCGACATAGCTTTATTTATCGCTTCATTTAACTGTTTATTAATCTGATCCACGAACTTGTCTCCATATGCCATTTCGGTAATATTAGAGGCTTCGCAAATAGCTTCGGAGAGTTTAAGATATATCCCCAGGTACCCGGCCGTTTCCTGGCACAACTTTGCGTTTTTCAAATCTTCGATTGTCATGGCTTTATCTGAATTATTCAACTACCGTACATTTCACATCCTCGATCTCGCGGCCTTTCAACTCGGCCAACTCGCGGCGCAGGTGTTCCACTTCGAAAAACAGCCGCCACGCCTCCGACATTGCGGCCGAAACGTAGGCCGAGATATTCACGATCTCCCGGTAGGGGTTGCCCTCCTGGATCGGGAACAGCCCAAAAAGTAAATCGGAGGCAGGTGTGGCTGTCTTGGTCTCTTTGAGTTTCTCCAGGACATAAGCCCGGACCGTCTCCCGGCACTCGGCGATGATCCGATTGGCATCCTCCCTGGTCGATTCTGCTTCGATTCTGATAACTTTCTTTTCCATAGTTCAATATATCGTTACAAGGTTTTCCACTTTGAACGACCGCCAACCGGCAGCCTCGATGTCGTAATACTTGACCGTGCTACCATCATCCGGGCGTCCGGTACCCTTGATCGTGGCGGCGATGTCCTGCAACGTACCGCAGGCCCGGCGCAACGTGCCGTCGGCCTTTTCGTAGGCAAAGCGAACGACACCGGCCCGCATCCGGCGGGTAAGCCGATAAAGGCTCCACGCCTTCGAAAGACATACGGAGAAGGTTTTGCCCGTCGTGCGGAACAACGCCCAGGCACGGCGCATGATGTTCGATAAATCGGTTCGTTTCATGGTTATTTTCATTTGGGGCTCTCTGTTATCCCGGCGGCCGGATTACCGCCGGGGGCTTCGTGCCGTGGTGTAATAGCACCTATTCGCGGAAGGTGAGAGAGCTGGATTGTTTGTTAGTTCAACAGTACCTGCAAAGCGTCGGCGAGTTCGGGATATTCGTTGCCCTCTTCATCCCATACGGCCTCGACGATCGTCTGCTCGCTGACCAGTTCGGGGACCATCTCCCACATTCCGCAGTAGCTGTCACCACCCCGGACGGCACGATATTCAGCCTCGTAATTGACAAAGGCAATATATCCGTTGTGGATGATCTCGAAACCTTCGCTTTCGCCGTCGCACTTGAAGGTGACGTAATCGGCGATCTGCTTGGCGAAATGCTGAATCTCGGTACGGGTGGCGGGTGTCATGGTTTAACTACTGTTTTGATTACTACGATGCAAATATAAATATCATTTTGATTTCATCCAAATATTTCACAATAAAAATCAAAACACCAGTAGAATTCTTTGACGATTATGTAAACATTAGTATATTTGCGAATATAAATACGACCAAAATGCGAGTTAAAGAGTTATTGAAAGAAAAAGGGATGACCGCAAAAGAACTTGCGGGGATTCTTGGGATGACTGAAACCGGATTAAGCATCGCAATTAGCGATAAAGGGAATCCTCCTTTGAAGCGGCTGGAAGAGATTGCCGCCGCCCTGGGGGTTACGGTTCCGGAGCTGTTCGCCCCGCAGCCGACGAACACGATCACCTGCCCGCATTGCGGCAAGCCGATCAGAATAGAGAAAGGAGAATAACCTCAACCACACCGACGCTATGGAACTGCAAACCATCCAAAGCAAGATTTACGAAATACGGGGCCAGCGTGTCATGCTGGACCGAGATTTGGCCGAGTTGTACCAAGTTACAACGAGCGCACTGAACCAGGCCGTGAAACGAAACATAAAACGGTTCCCGCCCGACTTCATGTTTCAGCTTACCCATCAGGAATTTGCAAACTTGAAATCACAAATTGTGACATCAAGTTGGGGCGGAGTTCGTAAAATGCCCTATGCATTTACGGAGCAGGGCGTAGCTATGTTGTCCGGATTGCTAAACAGCGACATTGCCATAAACGCAAATATCGCCATTATGCGGGCATTCGTAGCGATGCGCAACTACATCACCACAACCACACAGATAACGGCAGAATTGGCCGAAATTAGGGCAAAGTTGGCATTGTTGGAACGAGCCGATGAAGACAATGCCGAGGCCGTGAATGATCTGTCGGAGGATATGCGTCGGGAACTCGACAACATCTACCAGGCAATCGCCGCCCTGTCGGTCAAAACTCCGTCCATTGACACACCCCGCAGGCCGATCGGATACAAACAGACACTCCCGGAAAAGACGAAATAGCAATCGCATCGGCAAACAAGAACAGCCACCCGTTGAGGTGGCTGTTTCTGTTATTCCCGGATCGTCTGTTTCCCGATGGACTGAATGATGGAGGCGGCGGCCTCGTCAATCGTCACGGTAACAACCGGACCTGGCGGCTGAAGGTTCTGCCCGTTGGTCGTGATGTCCTTGCGGTCGGCCAGGCGGAGAACCCGCGCGACAATGCTCGAATCATATACTCTGACCAAAGCACCATCGAGTTGGTCGGCCTCGATGGCCTCTCGGATGAAGGTCAGCAGCTCCGAAAATTCCGGTTTTGCTTCGTAGTTGTAGAAACTCTCTCTGCTTATTTCCGCGAACCGGCAAAAGCCCGTAAGGGTCAGCGGACGTTCACACGGGACCGATATGGTCTGTCCGGCCGACACTTTGCTGACATAGATCGGCGTTGCCTTAGCCCATTTCCTGTACTCATCGAAGACCGCCCAGAAACGTTCGGGAGTGAATTTCAGAGGTCGCCCGATCTTACGGGCGGGATCCTCTGTCTTTTGTCCTTTCCTGTTCATGGTCATTTGTATTTTTTACGTCCCAGTTTGCTGATATTGTCCTGCACTTTGACCCTGCGCTGGCCTTTGTTGATATCTACCACCGAGACAACGGGCGTCGGCATATCGAGCAAGGCCTCTTTAAGCATCGCCCGCATCCCACGCATTCCATCGCCTCGCTGGGGCAAATTGGAGACATTGATCGCGTTTCCGCCGCTCGATATGTTCATGGCCGAGAGCATTGCGCCCCATTCGTTCACGGCATTGGCAGTCATGACTGCCTCGCCGTTGGACAAACGTGCGGGAATGCTGTCCGACGTGCCGGTTCCCGGCCCGCTTACAAGACCTCCAGCCGCATATTTGGGCACCGAAGCATTCGCAGATTCCGAAGTTAGGCTCTTGACCGTGGAAATTACAGCCCCGATAGCTGCAGCGACGGCGGCAATGGCTACGAGCATCTCGATCCAATGCGAAGAAGAGCTGGCGGCCTTGGCGGTTCCGGTGGCCAAAGCAACACCTCCCTCGGCAAGCGCTTCACCCTGCTTGGCAGCGATATTGGCAGTCGTAGCCACTTTATTTGCCGCGGTGAGAGCCGTACTGGCCTCGGTCTGTACGTTCTTGGCCTCCATGATTGCCGTAGACACCTGCTCAAGGCTATTCATGGCACGGATAACTCCAAGTAACGAGGAAAGGACGCTCATCATGCGACTGAACGCATTGTCCTGTCCGGCAACCGCATCTCCCAATTCAGACATCGAGGAGGTAAGTTCCCCAACAGCATCGATTCTTCCCTCGGCCAAAGACCGACTGTTTTTAATGCCTTGCGTAGCGCCCCTGTTGATCTGATCGTTCGCCTTCTCGATCTGCCTCAAAAGATCGAGTCTCATGGATAAAATATCAGCATCGGATTCTCCCGACTTCTTGAGCGCGTCCGCATTTTGCTCGATGTAGCCCAACTGCTCCTTCAGGATGGATAACATCTCGCGCGCTGCCGCTATCTGACCATCCTCTCCGGGTCCTGCTGCTATCTGTGTCTGCAAAATGCGGACCCGATACTCCTCGGATTTGCTCTTGATGGCATTCTCCAACTCCTTACGGCTGTATTCCCGTTCAATATCCTGTCGGTCCTTCTGATATTTTTCGTCCAGCAAAAGCAACTTCTTATTAAGCGCCTCCCGCTCCATGACCAACGCCTGCCCTTGTTGCACTCCGGCCGTCTTCTCCAACTCGGAGATCTCCGCAAGGCGGTTTCGGGTCTCCGAAATATCTTTGTCGTAATTCTCTTTGAGGGTAAGCAATTCGTTTTCCCGCGTCTTGTCCCGCATCTGCTGGGTCATGCGCAACACCTCGTCGGCGGCCTTCTGGGCTGTTTTAATTTGCGTGTCGGCTGCTTTGACATCGGCCTGCTGCGCTTTGGCTGCAGCTTCGGATCGGGCCTTTGCTGCTACGGCGGCACTTGCTTTGGCATCCGCTTCGGCTTGTTGGGCTGCATTAGCCTGTTCCTGTTTCAACTGCTTCACCTGTTCAATGGCTTTATTCCCGGCCCCGATGAAAGCCTTGTACATCGTTTCGGTAACCTCGAAATCCTGCTGCCCAAAAAGGCCTCCACTTCCAGTATACCGTTCCCGCGCGGCATCGTATCTGTTCTGCCAATATTTTAACCCCTCTCGAATACTTGTGTTCATGGCATCTTCACCACCCGTTGAATAGGTATTCATCAAACTTTCGACAAAGAACCCCTTCTGCTTGTTCTTCTGCGCATCAGGATCGAGCAGGTTGTTGATCCCTTCGATACCGCTGGTGATGAAGTCAATCACCGACTTGATCGTTCCGCGGCTGTTGTAGAACGACAGCACGAAACCCTCCCAGGCGCTTTGCAGCAGTTTGATCGAACCCTCCACGGTATTGAGCCGATCTTCTGCAATTCGTCCCAGCTCACCGTTTACGTCTTCCAGATTTTCACGCAGGCGACGCAGATTGTCGGAGCCATTGAGAAAGGTATTGAAGGCCGCCACGCTCCGTTTGTCGGTCAGTTCGAGGGTTTCGGCCAGGTCGATGCCCCGATCCCGAAGGCGTTGCAGTCCGGAGACCAGATCGGGGAGCGTGCGCACCGGAGCCCCGAGCGATTGGGCCAGCTTGCCGTTGGCATCGGCCAGGTTGAGCAGGATATTGCGGGTCGCCGTAGCTGCACTCGATGCATCAAAACCCGCATCGGCAAGCGTTCCCAGCAACGCCGCAGTATCCCGCACGCTGAATCCAAAAGTATTGGCCACGGGCGACACGATGGACATTGCGGTTTTGAGGTAGCTGAACGACAACGCCGAACGGTTTGTAGCGACGGCCAGCGTAGCGAGCACATCTTCCGTATCGTTTACATTCAACCCGAAACTCCGCAACGTAGCACCTGCAAGGGCCGCCGCTTCGGGAAGTGAAGCCCCGACCGCCGTAGCAAATTGCAGGACGGGTTTCTGCATCGTCTCGATGGATTGCGTTCCGAATCCCAGTTTGGCGAGCTCCGTCTGCAACTGGGTCACCTGCGAAGCGGTGTATTCGGTCGTGCGGCCCAGTTCCAACGCGGAATCGGTCATCCGCTTCAACTCGTCGGCATTGGCCCCGACGATCGTTCCGAGGTCAGCATTGGCCTGCTCAAAATCGCGGATCTTCTGAATGCCGTTATTGAGGGTGCTAAACAGACCGCGAATCGCCATCCACGCCGCCGTGATTTTCAAGAAGGCTTTCTGGATACCTCCGGCATAATTGCCTACGCTGGAGTGGTAATTGCGAATAGACTCCTCCTGCCGGTTGATCTCTTCGGTTGTCGCTCGAATCTGCCGGACCAGCTCCTGCCCACGGCTCCCCGAACGCTCCGCGGCGCTCAATGCCTCGAATTCCGAAGTCAGCAGCCGAACGCTGGCCCGCATTTGGTTCAGCGATCCGGTTTTTGCGGCATCCTGTCGGATATTCGACTGCATTTCCCGCGTATATTGCCGAAGGTCCGACTTGAATTTTGTGACGGCCTGGTCGTTCTTGATGATCTCGTTTTTCGTTTGGATCATCATGCGATCGAACTGCTCTTGTGTGATCTTCCCCTCTTTGAGGCTCTTCCTGTACTCTTCAAGGTCTTGTTTGAGCTGCTTCGTCTCGTTGGAAAGCGCACCAATCGCATTCTGCGATTCGCGCATCTTTTCGATCAGATCGGAATTTTTGATCGTGATCTCGATAATCTTGTGGATCGTGTCCTGTGCCATACGTCTCTATATGGGTTTAGTTGTTATTCGTTTTTCATGCTCACCCAGCGCTCGGTCGTCCGGGTGATACCGCGTTTCCGCTCTTCATCGGAAATCGGATCATCCGACGCAATACAGCCCCATTTCCCGCCGAGGAACTCCGGACCGCCGGAAGCCGTAACGGAGAAGATGCACATCCGACCGTCATGCGCCACGATTCGGAGGCTGTTCCGATGATCTGTCCAAAGGTTTGCATTCCTGGCCGGGACCTTGATTTGCCGAATAGCCTCTTTCGTGCCGTCCGGCATCTGCCGATAGACAATCACCGACAACCGGTCAGCCCTTCGGAAAGGAACTATTCGGGCGATGCCCGACTTCGGGGATTGGGTGTAATAGAGCGATACGACGTATCCGCCCAGCCGGATCTGCCAATCTTCAGCGCCTCCGGCTTCAATCTGTTCCCGAATGCTGGATTCGGGGTAAAATTCCTGTTTCATAAGTAAAGTTTAGTTTATATAACAAAATGTTTGGGGCGGGTGGGGTAACAAGGTAACACCCCTATATAGGGGGTTGTTACCTGTTACCCTCCTCCCACACCCCCGTAATGTAACCATAGATATTAGAAAGGTTCATCGTGCAACTCGGATTGTGAAACCTCAATTTGCGACCCTGACAGATAGTAACCCCCGACCTGATTCTTTACGATTATTCCGGCCCTAACTGCACGGGATATCTTCATCTTTGCGCTACCCTCTTTCACATTTGCTTGCTTAACAAGCAGACTAACCAGTTCCGAATGCGCATAAACCCTTCCGACCTCCATGACCTCTGCAAAAACATTCTCTTTCGGTTGGGGTGCAGGAATACTGCATAATTCGGGCAATACATCCGCATTGATACGGAAGGCAAATTCCATGAACGGTTCGTTACGGCAGTATTGGGGTGAGACGACCGAGGTGTCACCGTCGGCCTTCACCAACATTACCGTCTCCGACTTACGCAGCAGAGCCGATCCAAGATGCCCTCTTGCTTTATCCCCGCCCGGGTTGCTATGAAGCACGCAAAGAATGTGATTGTCATATTCGCAACTCCACCGCATCAGTTCGCACACCAGCGTCTCGGATTCGTGCAGGTCGTTCGGGTCGTTGCAAAGGTCGGCCACACCGTCGAGAATCAGCAGGTCGGGCTTGTATCGCCGCAGGATTTCCCCCGTAGCATCCTTGCGCTGATCGGGTGTCAGTTCCCGCAAAGCCGCCACAACGAGATGATCATGATTGCGGTTGGTCGGCAGGCCGATGCTGCGCAGAATGCGCCGTGCGACCTTATGCACGTGTGCCCTGCTCTGTTCTGTGTCAATATACACCACCTTGCCAGTAGCCGGAGTGTCGAACCCGAGAAAATCCGATGAAGAAAGGAATCCCGAGGCCACAGCAGCGGTCAAGAAGGTTTTCCTGCTTTTGGCCAGCCCTACGACAGTGGATATATTGCCCCGCGAGGCGATTAAATTACCCCAAATTCGAACGATCGGCTGCGGATCGGGGACTTGCTCGGACAGGTCGATAATAAACGACGATACATCTATTTTCGACGTCTCCGGTTTGGTCATTATTACGTCATCCACAAATCCCATATCCATCAGACTTTAAAACGATCTAACCCTTCGATAATATGATGAAATGACATCTTGGCAACCGACCGATCTGTAAGGATGCAGCGACCAATATCGAGCAACTCATAAAGTCCGGGTTGCGGATCGCCGAGTTTAGTAGAGTACACCAAATCCGCCAAATCGACCCGTTCGATCTGCGGGCTGTCGGTAAGTCTCATGCCTACGATTAAAACATCTGCCCGATCTTCCACGTACAGAGCTTTATATAGCGTATCTCGCAGCAATATGAGCAGTTGATTGTCCACACGGCTGTCGGCAAGATCTACACAATGCTCCAAAGCCACAATCTGTTCTGTCAGCTTTTTAATAACATAGGGTTTTGCGTCGGGCAGCTGCCGATAACGGGCCAGTTCCTGCTGCTTGGACAACTTAATAGTTTCGAGATTCTCCATAAGTCATTTCGTCTTTGAATGTATCGTCGAGCCACTCGACGAATGTGTTGAAATCTTTGGCTATAAAATAAAAGCCTCCGGCTCGTTCAACGGCAGACTGATAGTATCTTTGCGCTTCACTTTGCCGATCGGTACCAATTTTCACCTCGACTTTTACAGCACGTCCAAAAACGACCGCAGAAATATCGGCGCTTCCGGTTGTCGAAGTCGATTTTCCCCATCTCAATGATCCAACCTGCCGAATACATCCGGCCACATTGTAGGTGCGGCGCGTGTCAATCGGTCTGCCCATCGTATTGATTCGTTCAGCCTGATGTCCTTTGAGCTGCAGGTAGCGGATAATACATCGGGTAAGTCCGTTTGCGGTGTCGTCTCTATGCTTCGTTGGAACTACTGCCGACTCCGGGATCGTGGGATGCTCCCGGCGGTATGCCTCCAGTTCCAGGCGCTCCAGCATCTGAACCGAAGGGCTCTTAATGTAGCGGGGTCTGGTCAGCATGACGCATCCCCTCCGTGGATAAAGTATCTTTTGAACCGCTGCAAATTACTACCGTGGCGGGCCCTTTCGTGGACCCATACATCCGACACGTCGATCCCCATATTCCGCAGGTAGCGGATCGTGCTCCTCGGATCGGGGATATTCAACCGCTCGGCAATGTCGAATGTAGCCAGTTTGCCGCCGCACATCAGCAGCGAAAAAACGCTAAATTCATTGTTATTCAGGTAAAATTCCTTACCTTTGTACTGCACTCGGGATAATGCCCCTGCACGTCTGCCTCGGACGTCGGGGGCTTGCTGCTTCTGGTCCATACCTCCGGCGATTATTGATTCAACATATCGCTGCCCAGTATTTTTTTTATTTCGCTCAATCGGTAGCGGCGCTTACCTCCGATCGATACGGGCACCAGATAACCCCGCTTCCGCCAACGCCACAAGGTCGAGGCGTCAATCGAGAGCAATTCACATACCTGCTTAATTGACAGGTAGCGTTCCTCCCTCTCTTCAACAACTTGCGCTTCCAGTTCCTTTTTAACATCGGCAAGAACCTCTCGGTGAAATTCAACAAGGTCTTCCAACTTAATGGCTACGGTAAAATTGTTACCCAAAGCCATCATTTCATTGATTGATCCCATAAGGACTTTTGTTTTAGGATACATCTTCGCATCCGGTTTATAAATTTGGCTGGTGAGATGGACCACAATTCAATAGGCGCTTTGTCATTCCGTCGAGATTTTGGCCTGCATCATCACAAGCATCTGGCACAAAGGTGAGATCGGGCATTTTAGATTCCAAGAAATCGCTATATTTTTTTCGTGATTTTTCTGCAAAAAATAAGGCGGGATTATCCCCGCCTATTGTAAATTATTGACCATTATGCTATTCCAACATTTTCACCAATTCATTTTTCATCTCCTCGTCAATCTCACGGTATCGGGCGAACGCCTTGCTGCCTTCCTTATGGCCTGATAAGGCCCCGACCAGGTTGGGGTCTTTGACCTGCTTGTATAAATTGCCGACAAATGCCCGGCGGGCCAGGTGCGAGGATGCAACCTCCCAAATAGGCCGCTGTTCGCCCTCTCGAGTTAGCGGATTGAGTATCGTAACCCTACGCTTCAACCCGGCAGCAAGGAATATCCGCTTTATCGCCTTGTTGTATTGCTGCTCCGCCATCAAAGGGAATAACGGAGGTCCGGCGTAATCGGCATATTTGGCCAATATCTCCCGGGCAATAGCATTCAACGGAACCCGAACCGTCACCGGGTGGCCGTCTTTCGTCTTGCGGGGAATATACTCGACCGCCCCGTCGATGATGTTTTCACGGGTCAGTTTATAGAGATCACCCACCCGACACCCTATTAAGCATTGAAAAACGAAAACATCCCGTTGAACAGCCAACTGAGGATGCCGGGAGAGGTTCGTGCGGTAGATTTTATTCCGCTCGTCAATCGAAATATAATAGGGTGTTCCATACACACACTCCTCGATGTGGTGATTTCTAAACGGGTTGTTAGTTGTTTTGCCAACGTCATTTGCCCAGATAAAGAACGTCCGTAGTTTCGTAAGTATTCCGTTGATCGTATTCTGTCCCCTCGGTTGGGGTGTCCGGCTCTCGGGAACCGCTTCATAGATTTCGGGATACTGCTCGCAGAAGGTGTGCTCATTGCGTAGAAACTCCTCAAAATCTCCCAGCACCTGCGGCGTTACAGTATCCAGGTCAAGGGTAAACCGACGATCTACGGTGCGACGGGCATACAGTTCATAGCGTTTCAACGCCCGAATAACGACCTGAATAGCCCGAACCCGCCAGTCCGACAGTTTGCGTTTCTCGATAAACTCCTCATATGCCTCGAAAAAGGTCTGCCGGGGCTGCTCGACAATATAGCGATCGGGATGCAGCCGTTTGTCGATTTCCTGATCCAGCAATTCAGAGGTTAGACCCTCTTTGTCAGATACTGCGTTATATATCTCCAGCATCATGTTTTTACGATCCGCCACGGCCTTATTGAAGGCCGCACGCTTCTCCGCATCATACAATACCTTTGCTTTGATCTCCTGCCGGGTAGCGTCCCAGTCGGAAGGATTGACCTCCAACTCCGAGGCGTGGAACAGTTGAATGCTCCGCCCATCCCGAAGCCGGAAGCGAACGGTTGCCCGTTCAATTCGCTTTTTCGATACCCGTATAAATGCCGTAACCGATGCCATATCTTCGAACTACTAGTCCGTGGTGCAAACCCAAAATATTGCACCACATTTATGCCATACAATAAAATCATATGCAATAATACGCAATTCGGCTGACAAATACAAATTATTGATTATCTTTGTTATATAGCAACAAATATCCGATTTTCAACAGATTGCGCACATCCCCAAAATTGCATATTTCAAATATTGTCCTGGGCACAAAACAAAAGAAGAGACAATTGATTTTGGTAATAATATACAATTTTACACAAAATATTTGGTTTGATGTAACTTTATTCTTATCTTCGTGGTGAGATAAGAATAAAACCATGGTAAGCAAGGACTTTAATTCTCTATTCGAACTATTCTCCGCGTTCCCGGATGAGCAAAGTTGCATTGACCATCTTGAGGAACTTCGGTGGGGCGGAGTTGTAATTAGTCCCTTTGATCCTACGTCCAAAGTCTACAAATGCAAAGATAACAAATATCGCTGTAAAAACACAGGAAAATATTTCAATGTGAAGACCAATACTCTTTTCGATGGAACAAAGATTGAATTGAGGAAATGGTTTGCGGCGATTTGGATCGTTACTTCCCACAAAAAAGGCATATCTTCGTATCAATTATCACGGGACATAGATGTCACGCAAAAGACCGCGTGGTTCATGTTGCAGCGTATTCGGAACTGTTTCGGCATTGAGAATAACAACGACTTGAACAATACCGTCGAAATGGATGAGACATACGTCGGAGGTAAGAATAAGAATCGTCACGCCGACAAAAAGTCCAAAAATGCCCGAGGACGTAGCATTAAAGATAAAACGCCGTATTTGGCATGGTAGAGCGGAAAGGTAAATTAAACGCGAAGGTCGTTCCGGATACCACCTGCGATACTTTGACCAAAGAGACTATTAAATACGTTAAGAACGCTATCGTATACACTGACGAATGGTGGGGATATAACTCTATCAAAAATCTGTTCCAGCATGAAATTGTCAAGCATAAAATGAGTGAGTATGTCCGGGAGCATGTGTATACGAATACAATAGAAGGTTTTTGGTCGCTGTTGAAACGAGGTATAATAGGAATCTATCATTTCACCTCAAAGCAGCACCTTCAGAAATATGTGGATGAGTTTGTATTCAGATACAATACCCGACATCATTCCGAACGAGGGAGATTCGATTTACTCCTTCAAAATACCGAACATCGTTTAACCTATAAAGAACTGACATATGGATTATAAAGTAAAAAACAGAGGCGAACTTGATTTAGCCGGAATGAAAATACCATGCTATGTTTTAGAGAATGGTATGCGCGTATTATCTGGACGAGGTATGATTATATCTCTTAAGATGGTAGATGATGATAAGAAAGACGATTTATCAGGAACAAGGCTGGCCAGATATTTGAATCAAAAAACACTTAAACCGTTCATTTACAATAATAAAGAGCATGGCCACTTTGATGCTATTATATGTAATGATGGTGGTTCAAAAATAAACGGTTACGAAGCTACTGTTTTGGTTGATATTTGTGATGCATTCCTTGAAGCCAGGAAGTCTATTAACCTATCTCCTCGACAAGAAATTATAGCAGCACAATGTGAGATATTAGTAAGAGCTTTTGCTAAAGTAGGAATTATAGCTCTTGTCGATGAGGCAACCGGGTATCAACATGACAGAGAGCAAGACGAACTCCAAAAGATATTAAAAGCATACATATCCGAAGAACTTCTCCCGTGGCAAAAAAGATTCCCGGATATATACTATAAGGAATTATTCAGACTAAATGGGTGGGATTATACAATTAAAGACATAAGAAAAAGACCCGGTGTAATTGGTAAATGGACCAATGAACTGATATACGAACAACTCCCAAAAGGCGTGTTGGAGGAATTAAAGGCAAGAACTCCTAAAAGCCCAAGCGGGAATAAATTGGCTAAATTACACCAAAGTTTAAGCGAAGATATAGGGCACCCAGCTCTTTCATCACAGATAACTCAAATTGTTACATTGTTTCAACTTTCCGATAATATGAAGCAAATGTGGCAAAATTTTGAGAGACTAAAATCAAGGCAAAGTGGCCAATTGTCTTTGCCGTTTGACTTTGATAATGAAGGACACACAATAGAGCCTAAAGAGAGTTCCGAGTTATCATCATTTGATGACAGTTTGAAGAAGGCTCTTGACTACAATCCAAGCAAAGATAATAAGTAGAAGTAGTAATAACAATGGCTGGCTAATATGTGGCCAGCCATTGTTATATTCATCCGCCTTACCTTTTATTTTGCATCGTCTTCTAATATATCGAACTCATACTCTTGCTCCATAATAGCGCGTTTGAATAGCGCGTTCGTGGCAACAGAATGCAATACTTGGAAAATCACATAGAGTACAATGTTTGCATATCCTGATACTAAAAACATAAGGGCTTGGAATCCGATTTCTTCATCGCCATTATGCACTATAAAACTCACAAAACCTATACCCGACAGAACGAAAGAAATTATGCCAATAGTATTGAAGATTTTAGCACATACTTTTGTCGTCTTTATCCCGCTACCTTTTGGATTAACAGCCAGTTTCTGTTTCATATAGATACAAGATTAGAGTAATTAAAAAGGCATATTTGACATTTCATCTTTTGCCGACATTAGCAATCTTCTAATATCAATAGGATAATTTATGATCGTGCCTCCTACAATGTAACTACACTCTTTCCCATCTACATTAACATGCAACGAATTTCCATTATTTAATGATATGATAGCCACATTATTTGGCAGCTTATCCAACTTTGATAGCGTATTATAATCCAACATTGCTTTAATCTCCGGGGAATTTTTAACCATGTATGGTGTCACAATGAATTTGATGTCTACTACCTCCTTTTTACCATCTGCGTATTTTAATACGAGCTGTTGCCCATCTTTCTTATCACCTTTAATATCAAATCCAAATATTTGAGGTATACCATCAACTGATTCAATATTTTGCGGCTTATACGCATACTCGTATGCTAAATAAAAGTCGCATTTTTCTGATTTCCGGTCGTTGTTTGAACATCCAACACATAACGACAATAACCAAGTACAACTAAGTACCCAAAAAAGACGATTTGATTTCATATTAGCCTTTTTAGTTAAACAATATTTCACACTCAAAGTATCAGCCAACAGATGGCAACCGTTTAACCAAAAAAGGAACGTGGGTCATGCTTATTCACAGAAGGTACGACCAAGCACCTATACGAACATAAGCACAACCCACGCCATACGGCGAGGGCATTCATTGTGCCTATTGCCTGTTCGTATTGTAAATTTGGTCGTTTTACTGTGAACGCAATAGCCTAAATGCCATCAAAAAAGCGTATCGATATTCTCGATACGCTACAAAGATATACATAAACTTTGAACTTTGAAAGAATAAAGTTACTTTTGCTCCACGTTACTTTCTTACTTCATGCTGACGATGGCTAATACGGAGGAGCCATCGGCTCTTTTGAAACTATAAATTTTGAAAGTTTGCAGCTATGAAAGTGCAGATTGTAACGAGAGGTAAGGTGATTTATCTTTCAGTTTACCGTAATGGGGTTCGCACCATGAAACCCATTGGCAGATTGAAATAATGATCTCCTCGGAGTAGGGTCGCGCTCCATGTGGCCCTACTTTTCAAAGCCTATCCCATCTTTGTGTAATTTGGTATATCATTACCTTGATTTTTAATCAGTTGTCTCTTTTATTTTCCACTCCTGCACAAGAGTTGCACAAAAGCAAGACAAAAAGAGACAAGCCATAACCAACACATCTTCTTTTATCATTTAATTCATTTCGATAACAAAATATAAAATGATTATGAATATCTTGTTCTAATAGAAACTTTTGTTTAAGATTTTCGTATATTTATTATATAGACTTTTCGTATGGATAAAATACTATGTTTTGAATATGTTTTATACCAGCTTTCAAACTGGTACAAAGACATACACCCAACAGATCCGACCCTTTCATCATTTACTAGATTGAAAGTATTAAAGTTATTATTTTTTGTTTCTGCAATACATTCTGATGATAAAGATGATGACCTACTAGATATTTTTAATAATTTTTACGCAATGCAACATGGCCCCGTCGAAAGCGATATTTACAATGCCATGGTAAAATCAACTTTAAAATACTATAAT
>ERZ780223.2053-NODE-2053-length-17954-cov-8.934410_pt1 | contig 17954 bp, 13 predicted proteins | sample MGYA00511016_ERZ780223 | MGnify/ENA primary metagenome ERZ780223 (study PRJEB29588, sample SAMEA2159032) | human gut metagenome | biome: human gut; feature: human-associated habitat; material: faeces | place: Denmark | collected 2008/2010 ... | reverse complement strand
AAAAAATCTAAAAAAGAAAAAAATGATGAAGTATCAGAAATATTAAAAAAACTTGGATTAAATAAAAAGTATGCGGGAGCAGTAGCAAATGCGATTATAGGATATAAATTCAATGTTGCAGCAATTATGAATGATAAGAATTTGTGTGATGAAAATGGTAAAGAGATGAGTGTTAGTTTTGCATCAGCAGATTATGAAGAGGAAGAACAAAAATTATCAGATGAACTTGGTGAAAAATTTTCTGTTATAGAAAACTTGAAAAGATTGTATAGCTGGTATGTGATAAAACAGATTATGCAGGGAAGTGACAAAAATCGTGTAAATTATTTATCAGAAGCAATGGTCGCAAAATACGAAAAACATCATGCAGAATTGAAAGAACTAAAAGAATTATTCAGAGATTATAAAACACAGAAAGAATATAGTGAATTCTTTCATAAAGAATTAAAAGCAGAACAAAAAGACGGTAAAATGAGTCCGGCATTTTTAAAAAGTTTTGGAAAGATTAAAAAAGGAGAGTATGTGCCTAATTATGCCAATTATATTAAGGGAATGAAACGATGCGGTGATACGCAATCAAAGGCAAGAGAAAATTTGTATAAATGTATTAAGGCACTATTAGGTGATGTTGCAAAAGATGATGAAAGATATATAAGAATATGTGCTGAAATGGAAAATGATTCATATTTAGAAAAGATAAATGATGTAAGTAATTCAGTTATACCATACCAGTTGAACGAAATGGAAATGGAAAAAATATTGGATGTTCAGGGGAGATTTTATCCTGAATTAAATGACAATAAAGAGTTAATTTTGAAAATGCTTACTTCAAAGATACCGTATTTTGTGGGACCGCTAAATTCCGGTAGCAGGTTTGCATGGATGAGTAAAAAAGCCGGAATGGAAAATATATCAGTATACCCATGGAATGTAGAAGAGGTTGTTGATGTTGATAAAACAGCAGAAAAATTTATAACAAGAATGACTAATTATTGTACCTATTTGCCGTGTGAAAAGGTACTTCCGAAACATTCGATAATTTATCAGTGGTATGAGGTTTTGACGGAACTTTCTCAAATAAATATTGATAAGATAAAGTTAGGAAAAGAAATGAGAGATGATATAATACAGAATCTTTTTTTGAAGAAAGTTTCTGTATCGGAAAAAAATTTAATAGAACATTTAAAAAAATCTGGTACATATAGTGATATTGATAACAGGGTTATAAGGGGATATCAGGGTGGAGATAATTTTGCAAGCTCTATGAGCAGTTATATAACATTTAAAAAGATATTCGGTGAAATAAATATGTCTAATATAGATATGATTGAACAGATTATCTACTGGCTTACAATATTTGATGACAAAAAAATCATCAAAAGAAAGATTGAGCAGAATTACAGAGAAAGAATAAATGATTCTCAGTTAAAGAGAATAGTGAAAATTAAATATACAGGATGGGGACAGTTATCTAAAAAATTCCTTACAGGAATTAAAGGTGATACAGGACATACAATTATAGAAATGCTTGAAGAAGGCGATCCAAGGTGGAAAGAACTTCCTAATCTGATTCAGATTATAAATAAGGATGAAAAAATAAAAACTGTTATTGAGGAAAACAGATTAAGGTACAATGGTGAAGATGATTTGCCGGATATTATTGATAAATTGCATACGTCGCCTGCAAACAAACGCGGAATAAAGCAATGTATGAAAGTTATTGAAGAAATAATAGAATATATGGGCAGAAAACCTGAACAGATATTTATTGAATTTGCAAGGGAAGAGGGGGAAAAAGTAGAGACTAAAAAGGTAAAGGATAAGATAGATAAAGCTATAGGTAAGTTAAAACAGGAATTTAAAAATTATTATAATAATGATATTAAGCAAGAATTAAAAGATAATGAGAAAAGACTTGATGAAGAAAAGGTAAGATTATATTTCTCACAGAACGGTAAGAGTTTGTATTCTGCTCCAAGTGCAAGTAATCAATTAAGTCTTGATAATCTCAATCAGTATGATGTAGACCATATTATACCTTATTCAATCAGTCAAGATGACAGTATGGATAACAAAGTTCTAGTTAAAAAGATTGAAAATCAGAACAAAGGAAATAGGATTGTTTCAGACGCATTTGGAAATAAAGCTGATTATAAGGAAATGCAAAATTATTGGGAGATGTTATATAAAGCAGGACTAATATCTGAGAAAAAATATAATAATCTTAATAAATCACTTGATGAAGTATTTTCTAAAGGATTTATTAACAGACAGCTTGTAGAGACAAGACAGATTGTAAAAAATGTGGCAAATTTAATAAGTGATTATTATGATGATAAGATTGAAGTAATAGAGGTAAAAGCACAATTAAGTTCATATATACGCAACAAATTTACGCAAGAAAAAAAGGATGATGATGGATTTTGGATTGAGAATACAGAAAATGCAATGTTTTTTAAGAATCGAGGATTAAATGATTATCATCATGCACATGATGCGTATCTTGCGTGCATAATAGGTCTTTATATACAGAAAGTATATCCGGGATGGAAAAATGAATTGAATTTCAAAAAGTACAGACGAGAATTTGAAAAGTATTATGAAGAACAAAAGAAATATAATACCAAATCAAAAAAGGAAATATATATTTCAATGCTTAGCAGATTTACAAAGAATTATGAAAAAGCAGGGTGGAACGGTGAAGAAATTATTGAGTATATGAGAAAAATCTTTTGTTACAGAGATGTAATGATTTCTAAAAAAACAGAAGAAAATACCGGTAGTTTTTATAATCAGACAAGATATCCAAAAGAGAAATTGGATGGAAATAAGAAAGAAACTAAACTTATTCCATTAAAGAGTGGAAATAATCTAAGAGGAAAAGAGGGACTTAAAGAACTTTCGGTAGAAAAATATGGCGGATACCAGGGTGGCGAATGTGCATATTTTGTTCTTGTAAAATATTATACTGTTAAAAAGAAAAAGAAAACAGAAGAAAAGCAGTGGAAAATGGAGTTTGTCGGTATTCCTACATATATTTCGTATGAGATTAATAAAGGAAATATCAATTTAAAACAATATGTATGTGATAAATTAAAAAATGATACCGTAGAAATATTAAGAGGTAAAATTTGCAAATATCAAGAACTTATGGATGAAGAAGGTAATAGATATTTTCTTGTTGGACCTACAGAAGTTGCTAATGCAAAACAATTTGTTCTTGGAAGCAGGTATCAGAAATTTAACAGATTATATTCATATATTAATAGCGAAAACTGGCACTATATAAGAACTGATGAACTTGAAAAAGAAATAGATGAGTTCTTTAAGCTGCTACAGAATAAGATACATAACGAGTTTAAAGGCTATATCAAGGATATAGATAAAGTTATAGGAGCAAATACATCAAAGCTGGATATAGATAAAAAAATAGATTACTTTAACGAAATATATAAAATAGTACAGGCTAACAGTAGCCGTCCGGCTGTATCAAAATTCAATATTGCCGGCATAAGCGATGGGCTCGGAAGGAAAAGAAGCCTTCCTTTTAAGGATAAAATAATAATAGTTGACAAGTCAGTGACAGGAATTTACGAAAGGAGAACATGCTTTGAGTTGGAGAACGGTGGTAATACAAAGTCATGTTAAGTTGAGTTATAAAAATGATTTTATGATTGTTCGGGGTGATGAGGTTAAAATGATACATCTGAGTGAAATTAATACGGTGATTATTGATTCCACTCAGGTGTCATTGACATCATATTTGTTGTGTGAATTTGTAAAAAGAAAAATTAAGGTGATTTTTTGCGATGAAAAGAGAAATCCAAATAGCGAATTAGTTCCATATTATGGTGCTTATAATTCAAGTAAAAAAATTAAAAAACAGATTGCATGGAATGAAGAATATGCACAGGGGGTATGGACACAGATTGTTTGTCAAAAGATATTAAATCAGGCAAATCTTTTGAAAAAATATAAATTCGATTCTTACGAAAAGTTATCAGGATATGTACGAGAAATGGAATTTTTTGATTCGACAAACCGTGAAGGGCATGCTGCAAAAGTATATTTTAACAGTCTGTTCGGAAAGGGATTTTCAAGAGATGATATGAGCTCCGTAAATGCGGCATTAAATTATGGGTATGGGATTTTACTTTCCAATTTTAATAAAGAAATAGTTGCGGATGGTTATCTTACGCAGCTTGGAATAAAGCATATTAATGAATACAATCCTTTTAATCTGACGTGTGATTTAATGGAGCCTTTTCGTGTTCTTGTTGATGAAATTGTATATAATAATATAGAAAAAACATTTGATAAAGATTTTAAACTGTTGTTGGTTGATGTTCTTAATAGTAAAGTTATGTATTGTGGGCGTGAATACTATCTTACAAATGCAATTCAGATTTATCTTGATAAGATATTTGATGCTATTGAACATGAAAGTTTTGATACATCAATATTATATGAATTTGCATGAGTTTAAGATTTATGAGAGTTATGGTACTTTTTGATTTGCCCACAATTACAGAAAAGAATCGTGCCGAGTATAGAAAATTTCACAAGTTTCTGATACAGGAAGGATTTATTATGATGCAGGAATCTGTGTATACAAAACTTGCACTTAATGGAACAGTAGCCGAACTGATAAGAAAGAAAGTTAGAAAGAACAAACCGCCTGAAGGCTTAATTGAAATGCTTATTATAACTGAAAAGCAATTTAGCGGAATAGAATACATATCTGGTGAAGAACAGAACTGTGTTATAGATGGAGAGGAGCGACTGATTGTAATATGATAATGAGAATACCTTCATTTGAAAATGATATTGTTTTTTCTGAAAATTATATAAGTGTGCTTCATATACAAAACGGTACATTGTTTGCAAGAATAATAGGAAGCATTAACAGTTTTATAAACGGAGTTGAGGAGCTAAACGAAAAAATTATTTTTATCGATGAGGATGAAAAAATAATGAAAGCTTCCAAAGATATTATGCTTGTTACTGATATATGGAATTTTGATTTTAATCAAAAGAAAATACAAAGTGCTTTGTTTCAGAAAATAGAAAAAATATATCAGCAAGAGTATGAAAGATTGAGTGATTTTCAGACACATTTTCAAAGTTTGCAGATAAATGCTATGGATGTATGGGAAGATTTACCGTTCGAATTTGAATACAAAGACAGTATCGGAGTGCAGGAATATCTTAAACTTCTAGGTTTAAAAATTGCAATGAGTGACAGAGATTCTAAAATCATAGATATTGTATTGATGATAATTGATGTTGTTGAATATTTTGGAATAGCAAAATTAGTTGTTTTTACTAATTTAAAACTTTATTTATCGCAAAAAGAATTGGAAGAGGTTTATAAATATATCATGTATAAAAAAGTAATGGTTCTTTTGTTAGAAACAGGAGATGAGAAAGAATGTGTTAAAAATGAAAAAATTCTGTTTTTAGATAGTGATTATGATGAACTTATGATGTATAATGACTAAATAATAGTTGACATTCAGAGTAGAGATTAGTTGCTATAGTCCCAAAAACTCCTTGTATAATGTTATAATATACGAATTTGACATTTTAGGAGTATGTTATTTTGAATGGTAACAAAACAGAGCATGTTTTCTATGCTCCTCAAAATCCATTTTAGGAGTATGTTATTTTGAATGGTAACAAAACTAAATAATATTTAGATAATTCATCTATTTGATTTTAGGAGTATGTTATTTTGAATGGTAACAAAACCTTCGGTTATCATTTCATCCGTGTAGCTGTATTTTAGGAGTATGTTATTTTGAATGGTAACAAAACCCGGCTGCATCATTAAGTGACTGTATAATCATTTTAGGAGTATGTTATTTTGAATGGTAACAAAACCTGTGCTTTCATTCTTGCAAGTGCTGCTTCATTTTAGGAGTATGTTATTTTGAATGGTAACAAAACTTTTAAAGGAATACAAAGATTTAAAGTTCCGGTTCACTTGGATGGTGCATTTAAACAGATGTTTGTTTCGGATTATGAAAGTAATAATGCAGATGAACTGGCAGAGTGGGTATATGATAACTGCCTTGACGTAGTAAATCCGGTAAAAGTCAAAGAAAAAGCGGAAAATTATTAGAAGTAAGTCAGTAAATATTAAAAAACTATAAATCAACAGCACGCTATTGACAGCGTGCTGTTATTTTTGTAATATATTAGAACATCTAAAAGAAACTATTTATCAAATTTTATGAAAAGGAATGAGCATATGTTTGGAGAAACATTGCATTGCGGTGAACTCATAAAGAGACTTAACGATGCACTTGGAAGAAAGGCTAATAATACGTTGATGTGCGATGATGTTACCCTTTCGCAGATTAAGGTTCTCGCCACTATCAGCGAGGCACCCGATGAGACGATAACGCTAAAAGAACTTGAAAAGCATTTTGAAGTTAAACAGGCAACGATGGCAGGAATTGCTGTACGTCTAGAAAAAAAGGGGATGATAGAGGGGTTTTATGATTCAAATGATAAAAGAATCAAACATGTAAAGCTCACGGCAAAAGGTGAGGAGATATGCAAGACGGCAAGAGCTTCAATGGATGAAAATGAGAGGGAACTTTTAAAGGCACTTAATGATGATGAAAAAAGACAGCTTAGAAATCTTTTGCAGAAAGTATATGACAGTATCAAGTCATGCTGACTGTAGACTTATAAGGTGAATTTAATCGAAGGGAGAATGATAAAAATATGATAAAAACATTAGCAAAATGTATTGGCAAATATAAAAAAGAATCAATTATAACGCCAATATTTACTGCAGTTGAAGTTTTTTTGGAAATTCTTATTCCATTTATAACAGCCTCAATAATTGATAAAGGAATACAGGCCGGAGATATGAGAAAGGTTGGTATTTATGGTGGAATAATGCTTATTATAGCATTTTTGAGCCTTTTTTGTGGTATACAGGCAGGAAGGTATGCGGCGGCAGCATCAACAGGATTTGCGTGTAATCTGAGAGAGAAAATGTATGAAAATATACAGACATTTTCATTTTCTAATATTGATAAATTCAGTACAGCAGGTCTTGTAACACGTATGACAACTGATGTAACTAATGTACAGAATGCTTATCAGATGATAATAAGGATTGCTGTGAGAGCACCTCTCATGATGATTTGCAGTATTACAATGTGTGTAATAATAAGTCCGAGATTAAGTATTATATTTCTTGTTGCACTTATATTTTTAGGATTTGTACTTTTCTTTATTATATATAAAGTAACACCGATTTTTACATCAGGTTTTGAAAAATATGATGAACTCAATGCGAGTGTTCAGGAGAATATTTCAGGAATTCGTGTTGTTAAGGCATTTGTACGTGAGGAGCATGAAAATAAAAAGTTTAATAAAGCGGCAGATAATCTTTATAAAACATTTGTTAAAGCCGAGTCATTTCTTGCATTTAACAATCCGACTATGATGCTTGTTGTATATGGATGTATTGTTGCATTGTCATGGTTTGCTTCACATTTTATTGTGTCGGGTTCAATTACAACTGGTAATCTTACATCAATGTTCAGTTACGTAATGAGCATGCTTATGGCACTTATGATGCTTTCAATGATATTTGTAATGGTTTCAATGAGTGCGGCAAGTGCAAGGCGTATTTCAGAAGTTCTTAATGAAAAAGCGGACCTTGCCAATCCGGAAAAACCTTATGAAGAAGTGGAAGACGGAAGAATCGATTTTAATCATGTTAATTTTTCATACAGAAAAAACAGTACAGAGGATACTTTACATGATATTGATATTCATATTAATGCAGGTGAGACAATTGGTATTATTGGTGGTACAGGATGTGGAAAATCAAGTTTTGTGAGCCTTATAAGCCGTCTTTATGATGTTACTGAAGGTTCTGTATGTGTTGGCGGAAAAGATGTAAGAACTTATGATATGGATGCACTCCGTAATCAGGTGGCTGTAGTATTACAGAAAAATGTCCTGTTTTCAGGAACAATACTTGACAATCTCAGATGGGGTGATGACAATGCTTCATATGAAGATTGTGTTGAGGCATGTAAACAGGCATGTGCTGATGAATTTATCGAGAGAATGCCTAAGAAGTATGATACATGGATAGAACAGGGCGGTACTAATGTTTCAGGTGGTCAGAGACAGAGACTCTGTATTGCGAGAGCATTGCTTAAAAAACCAAAGGTTCTTATTCTTGATGATTCGACAAGTGCTGTAGATACTGCAACAGACGCAAAAATCAAACAGGCATTTGCCCAGAAAATTCCGGGAACAACAAAGATTATAGTTTCGCAGAGAATTTCAAGTATTCAGGATGCCGACAGAATTATTGTTCTTGAAGATGGAAAAGTCAGCGGCTTTGATACACATGAGAATCTTATGGAAAATAACAAAGTTTACCGCGAAATCTGTGAAGTTCAGATGCAGGGCGGCGGCGATTTCGACGAATCGGCAGAATAGTGAGAATAGGAGGAAGACATGAAAAATAAAAATGAGAACAAAGAGAAGAATCCGCTTTTATTATTAAAAAGACTTCTTTCTTATATAGTAAAAAATTATAAATTGGCATGTTTCATGGTGGTCGTTTGCATATTGGTTTCGGCACTTACGACATTATGTGGAACTTTATTTATACAGAAACTTATTGATAATTACATTGTGCCTCTTACCCAGATGGCAGTTCCTGATTATTCACCGCTTGCACAGGCTCTTTTAAAACTTGTAGCAATATTTGCAGTGGGTGTTTTATGTTCCTACGGATATAACAGAATTATGGTAAATGTTGGTCAGGGTACTATGAAAAAGCTCCGTACAGAGATGTTTACTAACATGGAATCACTTCCAATCAGATATTTTGATACACATGCACATGGAGATATCATGTCGGTATATACAAATGATATTGATACATTAAGACAGCTTATAAGCCAGAGTATTCCACAGGTTCTTAATTCACTTATAACACTTGTATCAACATTTGTAAGTATGATAGTTCTTGATATACCACTTACAATTGTATCTGTTATTATGGTTGCAATTATGCTTTTTGTGACATCAAAGCTTTCCGCTGCATCTGGCAGATATTTCATTGAACAGCAGAAAGATATCGGTAAAGTAAATGCTTATATTGAGGAAATGATGGAAGGGCAGAAGGTTGTTAAGGTATTCTGTCATGAGCAGGAAAGTCTTGAACAGTTTAAGCAGATTAATAACAAGTTAAGAGAAAGTGCCAACAATGCTAATAAAATTGCAAATATTACAATGCCTATCAATGGAAATATAGGAAATATAAGTTATGTTTTGTGTGCACTTGTAGGTGGTGTGCTTGCATTAAGCGGCTTTTCAGGACTTACAATTGGTACACTTGTAGCATTTCTTTCATTAAACAAGAGTTTCACACAGCCTGTAACACAGATAAGCCAGCAGGTAAGCAGTATTGTAATGGCTATGGCAGGTGCCGGCAGGGTATTTGACCTTTGTGATGAAGTACCGGAGACAGATGAAGGTGATGTTGAACTTGTAAATATATGTTATGATTCAAATGGTGAAATCCATGAAACTGAAGAACAGACAGAGATGTGGGCATGGAAAAAACCAAATGCTGCAAACAAAGATGAAAGGTATACAAGACTTCAGGGTGATGTTACATTTGATGGAGTTGATTTTGGATATAATCCTGACAAAATCGTGCTTCACGATATAAAAATGTTCGCAAAACCTGGTCAGAAGCTTGCGTTTGTAGGTTCTACCGGTGCCGGAAAGACAACAATTACCAACCTTATTAACAGGTTTTATGATATACAGGATGGTAAAATCCGTTATGATGGAATTAATATTAATCATATTAAAAAAGACGATTTACGCCGAAGCCTGGGCATTGTTTTGCAGGATACTAACCTTTTTACAGGCACGATTATGGACAATATCAGATATGGAAGACTCAATGCAGCTGATGAAGAATGTATGGCTGCCGCAAAGCTTGCTAATGCTGATGGATTTATAAAAAGACTTCCTGATGGTTATAACACAGTGCTTACCGGCGGGGGTGCGAACCTTAGTCAGGGACAGCGTCAGCTTCTTGCAATAGCGAGGGCGGCAGTTGCAGATCCTCCTGTTCTTATTCTTGATGAGGCGACTTCTTCTATTGATACACGTACAGAAAAACTTGTACAGCGTGGTATGGATGCACTTATGACAGGAAGAACTTCATTTGTTATCGCTCATCGTCTTTCTACGGTACGGAATGCAGACTGTATTATGGTTATGGAACAGGGAAGAATTATTGAGCGTGGTACACATGACCAGCTTATGGAAGAAAAAGGCAGATATTATCAGCTTTACACAGGAAAGTCAATCAGTGCGTAAGATTTTGATTAATTGGTATTAAATAAACATTTCAAAAACACGGGGTATAAAAATATGAAATATGCTTATATTAACGGAAAAATACTTGACGGAACCAAAGATATGCAGGTAAAAGAGGGCTTCGTCATACTTACGGACAATGATAAAATTGAGGATATTGTTAATGCAGGCACGGATTTGAATGGATATGAAAAAGTTGATTTAAAAGGCAGATATATTATGCCCGGTCTTATAAATATGCATGTTCATCTTGCAGGTAATGGTAAGCCGCAGAAAAAACAGCGTGATAATGAGAAGCTTGTAAAAATACTTATGGGAAATGCACTTATGCGTTCAATTGCATATGGTATGGTTGCCGGATTTGCAAAAACAGAGCTTATGAGCGGCGTGACAACAATAAGAACGGTTGGCGGACTTGGAAGTTTTGATACAAAATTAAGAGATGAGATTAATGCAGGAACAAAGATGGGACCTAGAATACTTGCCGCTAATGAAGGGATTTCTGTGCCTGGCGGACATATGGCTGGCTCTGTTGCTGTTGCGGCGGACAGTATAGATACAGCCTTAAAACATCTGGAGCAATCGGAAAAAGAAAAGGTTGATTTGATAAAACTTATGATTACTGGCGGCGTAATGGATGCAAAAGAAAAAGGTGTTCCGGGTGAATTAAAAATGTCTCCTGAAATGGTAAAGGCAGTCTGTGACAAGGCACATGAAAATGGCTATGTCGTTGCTGCACATGTTGAATCTCCGCAGGGGGTGCGTGTTGCACTTGAAAATGGAGTTGACTCAATTGAACACGGTGCAAAAAGTGATGATGATACAATTAAGTTATTCAAGGAAAGAAAGGCATTTCTTTGTACAACAATTTCACCTGCACTTCCGTATGCATTGTTTGATCGTTCAATTACTAACGCAACTGAAGTTGAACAGTTTAACGGAAATGTTGTGTTTGAGGGAATAATTGCATGTGCGAAAGCGGCACTTGAAAATGATATACCTGTCGTTCTTGGCAATGATGTTGGATGTCCGTGGATTACACAGTATGATTTCTGGAGAGAATTGTATTATTTCCACAAATATACGGGCGTTTCCAATGCGTTTGCACTGTATACGGCAACCGCAAGAGCTGCCGAAATGGCGGGAATCGGTGATATTACCGGTACGCTCGAAAAAGATAAATGTGCAGATATGATTGTAACCGAGGGGAATCCGCTCGATGACCTCAGAGCATTACGCCATGTAAAAATGGTTGTCGCAAGAGGAACGATTATGGAAAATCCTAAGGTTAAAATCAATAAGCGTGTTGAGACTGAACTTGATAAATTCCTATAAAAAAACCCCGCTGCGGCGGGGCTTTTTATTCATATACTTCTCAATATTCAAATTTTTGCTTAATCCGGATATTCGCTAGTGATTCCAAAATATTCTTCAAGTGAAATCCAAGCACCATTGTTGTAAAGCTTTTCAGCGAGGTCTTTACCGACATATCTTAAATGCCATGATTCATACTGATAGCCTGTGTATGCATCCTTACCCTTAGGAAAACGTATGCAGAAGCCGTATTTATAACAGTTGTCATTGACCCATCTGCCCTCTGCGGTATCGCCGAAGCTGTCATCTATAGAATTAAGGTCAAAACAGAGCCCTGTCTGATGTTCTGAGTTACCGGGTCTTGATGAATAAGTATCTGCGGCAGCTTTTCCATCTCTTGCTACATAGGAATTATATAGATTTACCTGATAACTGTATGAACGGTAAGCACTTGCAATATAGATATTAAGTCCCTGTGAAGAAGCATCAGCCTGCATCGTACGCCATGCACTCATAAGTGTTCTGTCAAGACTTGTTGTGCTTCGCTGGCTTGTTACAGGAACCTCAGGGTCCTGAGGAATAAAATCACTTGGAAGAGAGTAAGTTTTATTGGCGATAAGCACCCCATCAACATATGTTATTCCATTGATAGTCTGGATTGAAAATCCTTTGGATGAAACAGACTGCGAATCAGCATACTGGCTTCCTGAATAATCAGAGCTGTTATCTGATGATGTGGAAACATCCTGAAATTCCTCAGATTTTCTGTTTTCGCTGTTGTTTTCTGCTGCTGTTTTATTGTCATCAATAGTAGTCTCGGTAGTAGTTCCGGCTGTCTTGTCGTTATTCCTTTTCTTACTGTTACAGCCCTTAAATGCGAGTACGAATATAATTACTAAAATAAAAACCGCAATGCCTGCGGCAAGTGTAATTTTTTGTCGTCTGACTACAGCTGCACGCTGTTTTCTTGTTAATCGGTTGTTTGCCATAGTTAATCTCCATTCTGATTTTGCTGTTGTAGTGTGGCAGTTCATAAAACAAACCCATTATTGCATTTACAAAAGAAAATATCAAGTGTTGACGTTTCAATTAAAATAAATATATTGAAATGTTATGTTTTGAGTGGTATATTATTAATACATTTAAAAGAGCGAAAAATTACAATTATTTTAAATATGAATGGAGAAATACAATGCATATATCGAAAAATGCTGCGATGCAGATAGTTGATGAAATATCGCAGCTTGTAAAACAAAATATTAATCTTATGGATGAGACGGGGCATATAATTGCAAGCTGTGATAAATCAAGAATAGGCGATTTTCACTATGGAGCATACAAAATCATTACGGAATGTCTTGATGAATATTATCTTAAGAAAGATGATAAGGAAAGGGGAATGAAACAGGGAATTAACCTTCCGCTTGAACTTGATGGTGAAATCGTTGGGGTTGTCGGAATTACCGGAAGTCACGATGAGGTAATAACAGCCGGACGTCTGATAAAAAAGATGACCGAAATTCTGCTTATGGAACGCCGTGTCAGTTATCATCAGCTCATGGATAAGCGTGTAAAAAATGCTTTTTTTGAAGAATGGCTTATAAATGACGGATATAAAAACTTTGATGATCTGAGAGAACGTGGAAAATCTCTTGGGATAGATATAGACAAGCCGGGAAGAATTATTATTGTAAGTATTGATGAACTTGATGAGTATAAAGATAATCAGGAGGGTCAGTCTGTAATTGCCAAATTTGAAAATAATGTTGCAGCATTTCTTAACAGAAATGGTTACAAGGCACATTTCAGAAATGCGTCAAGACAGATAATTCTTATAGATGATATGACAACAGAAAAGGTAATTGAATTTTCAAATGAACTTGCAGATTACATATATGAAAAGCAGAAACTGAATCTTAATATAGGGATTGCAGGGAAAAGTGATGATATGCATGAGGCATACATCCAGGCACATAGGGCGTGGAATGCAGCTGCAAATGAACATGAAAAGATTATCTGCTATGAGGATATGAGTCTGGAACTGCTTGTTAACTGTATTCCTGCCAAAATTAAGCTTGAATATATTACCAAGCTTTTCAAGAATTCATCTGTTGATGAAGTAAAAGAATATATGTCACTCCTGAAGGCTTATTATAAAGAGCAGGGCTCTATTCAGGCGGTGTCTGATAGTCTTTATATACATAAGAATACATTGCAGTACAGGATTGGCAAGTTGAAGGAACTGACCGGATATGATGTCAGAAAACCATCCGAAAATCCGGCATTATATATGGCATATCTTATTATGCAGGATATAGAAATGGAAAAAAGTGAAACATATGCTTTGTTACATGAAACAAAATAATTTGAATAATTATGTTACGTGTAACATGTGAAAAGATTTGCTTCCGTGATATGATTGCACCATAGACAGTACGAGCTATTGTGCAAATCGTATAAAAAATAACGAAAAGGGGTGTTTATTATGTCAGGAATAGCATTAATTATTGTCTTTATTTTAGCTATCATAGTTATGATAGTAGCAATTTCAAAGTTTAAGGTTCATCCTTTCCTTGCTATCATGGCTGTATCACTTATTCTTGCTATAATCGCAGGAATTCCATTTGTTGATACAGTCACGGCAGACGGAAAGAAGATTTCCGGAATTCCAACAGTAATCGGAGCAGGATTTTCGGGAACATTCAGCAGCATCGGTATTGTAATTATTCTTGGTGCACTTATCGGTTCAGTTCTCGAAAAGACAGGTGCAGCATTAAAGCTTGCCGATATGGTAATTAAAGTTGTTGGTAAGAAGAGACCTGAACTTGCTATTGAACTTATGGGATGGGTTGTTTCAATCCCTGTTTTCTGTGATAGCGGTTTTGTTATTTTGAATCCAATTAGAAAAGCTCTTGTAAAGAGAACAGCAGTATCAAGTGTAGCTATGACAGTCGCTTTGTCAGCAGGTCTTTATATTTCACATGTATTTATTCCACCAACACCTGGTCCGATTGCAGCAGCAAGTACACTTGGTGTAGGTGATAATCTTTTACTGGTAATGGGTCTTGGTGTTGTATGTTCGATATTCCCTCTTATTGCAGGTCTTATCTATGCAAAGTTTATCGGCAAGAAAGTAAAGAGTGCAGACGAGATGGGCGATAATGCAGAAGTAGCAAAAACATATGAAGAACTTGTTGCAGAATTTGGCAAACTTCCTAATGGATTTAATGCACTTGCTCCAATTCTTGTTCCAATTATACTTATGGCACTTGGCTCAATTTCATCTATGGCCGGCTGGACGGGAGCACTTGATATTGCCTGCCAGTTCTTAGGAAAGCCAATTATTGCTCTTGCAGTTGGTACAATATTTGCAGTAATCCAGCTTGCAACTGCTCATAAGATGAGTGATTTTTATAACATTACTAATGAGACATTAAAAACTGTTGGTCCTATTCTTTTTGTAACAGCAGCAGGTGGTGTTCTTGGTAAAGTTATTTCTTCAACATCAATGGTAAGCTACATAACACAGCATGCAGAAGTGCTTTCGGCAGTAGGTATATTCTTCCCGTTCATACTTGCAGCAATATTAAAGAGTGCACAGGGTTCATCAACAGTTGCTATTACAACAACAGCAGGTATACTTGCTCCGCTTCTTACTGTACTTGGACTTGCAACACCTGTAAAGTCAGTACTTTGTGTAATGGCTATTGGTGCCGGTGCCATGACAGTATCACATGCTAACGATTCATATTTCTGGGTTGTTACTAACTTTGGTGATATGACACCTGAACAGGGATATAAGACGCAGACAGTATGTACATTAATCATGGGTATTGCATCTATGGTTGAGATATTCATACTTTCATTATTCTTATAATTAAAATGCTGTTAAAATGATATAAAATCAGGAGGATTTATATGGTTATTGGGTTTATCGGACTTGGAATAATGGGGAAACCAATGGCGAAGAATCTTTGTAAAGCAGGATATTCATTAATTGTTAATGACCATCATATAGAAAATATTAATGAACTTGAAAAATGTGGTGCAGAAAGCGGAACATTAGAATATATTGCGAAAAACAGTGATGTTGTTATTACAATGCTTCCAAACAGCCCACAGGTAAAAGAAGTAATTCTTGGTGAAAATGGTGTAGCCCGGTATATGAAATCAGGTACATGTTTTATAGATATGAGTTCAATAAATCCGGTTGACAGCAGATATATTGGAAAAATTTTGAAAGAGAAAGAAATTGAAATGCTTGATGCTCCCGTATCCGGTGGAGAACCAAAAGCCATAGATGGAACAGTTGCATTTATGGTTGGCGGAGATGAGAATACATTTGAAAAATATAAAGAAATACTTTTTAAAATGGGTTCATCTGTAACCAGATGCGGTGAGCTTGGAGCAGGAAATACAACTAAGCTTGCTAATCAGATAATTGTAGCAGGTAATATACAGGCAGTGTCAGAAGCATTTATTCTGGCAAAAAAGGCCGGTGTTAATCCTGAGTGTGTCTTTGAGGCAATAAAAGGCGGACTTGCTGGTTCTACAGTAATGAATGCAAAAGTGCCTATGATGATTAATGATGATGTAAAGCCGGGATTCAGGGTTGATTTACACATCAAAGATTTGGATAATGCTTTAGAATGTGCACACAGTGTTGGTGCTGTTGTTCCAATGACATCACAGATTCAGGAGATAATGCAATATCTTCATAATAATGGAGACGGAAGCAGTGACCACAGTGCAATAATTCATTATTATGAGAAACTGGCAGATATCAAACTTTAATATTTGTATTTCGATAAAAACCAGAAAAGTCTGGTATATATATAAGATCAGACGGAAAGGGGAAACATATGAATTATGAATTAAAAAAGGTTGCAGATAATATAATAGATGCAGCAATAAAAGCTGTTCTGCCGGATAAAGCAGTAATAAGAGCACTTGAGAATAAAGAATTTCCCGGCAGGGTAATTCTTGTTTCAGTAGGAAAAGCAGCATGGCAGATGGCAAATGCTGCATCAGAATATTTGGGCGATAGAATAGATAAAGGTATTGTTATAACAAAATATGGACATGTTAAAGGTGAGATAGAAAATGTGACATGTTTTGAAGCAGGACATCCTGTGCCTGATGACAATTCCTTTAAGGCAACACAGAAAGTCCTTGATATGGTTTCTGATTTAAAAAGTAATGATACAGTTCTTTTTCTCCTTTCAGGAGGTGGAAGTGCATTGTTTGAAAAACCACAGATTTCAGGTGATGAGCTCTCAGACATAACTAACCAGCTTCTTTCCTGTGGAGCAGATATTGTGGAGATAAATACTATAAGAAAACGTTTATCTATGGTAAAAGGCGGAAGATTTGCAAAAATATGCGAACCGGCACATGTATATTCAATTGTGCTTTCAGACATACTTGGAGATCCTCTTGATATGATTGCTTCCGGACCGGCGTGTCCTGATTCTACTACATGTGAGGATGCAAAAAAAATTGTAAATAAATATAACCTGAAGCTTTCACCGGATGCTGAAAAGCTTATGGAGGTTGAAACACCAAAAAAACTGGATAATGTTACGACATTGATTAATGGCAGTGTAAGAGAACTTTGCAATGCAGCGGCAAAAGAATGTGAAAAACATGGTTTTGAGTCAGTAATTCTTACAGATCAGCTTTGCTGTCAGGCGAAGGAAGCAGGAAGTTTTCTTGCCTCTATAGCAAAAACACATTGCCATAGTAATAAAAAGACAGCCTATATTGCCGGTGGCGAGACAGTTGTTAATCTCACCGGACATGGCAAAGGCGGAAGAAATCAGGAGATTGCACTGTCAGCAGCCAGTGGAATTGATGGTATTAAAAATGCTGCCATATTCAGTATCGGAAGCGACGGAACTGATGGTCCGACAGATGCCGCTGGAGGATATGCTGATGCTGATACTGCGGGAGAACTCAGAAAGAAAGGCATTAATATATTTGATGTTCTCAGACAAAATGATGCATATAATGCGTTAAAAGAAACAGGCGGACTTATTATAACTGGTCCGACCGGAACAAATGTTAATGATGTTGCTGTGCTTCTTATTGATTGCGATTGATAGTTAATAAGAAGAATCCGGTAATATTCATATAAAAGTACCTTCCATCCTATTTGCAGGACTGCCACACTAAGTGATTGGTTTGGCAGTCCTTTTTATTTACTTTATAGGAAAGTTCTACTTTCGTCGAACTTTTGAATGAAAATAGCCCGC
>ERZ780223.2051-NODE-2051-length-17964-cov-6.212910_pt1 | contig 17964 bp, 20 predicted proteins | sample MGYA00511016_ERZ780223 | MGnify/ENA primary metagenome ERZ780223 (study PRJEB29588, sample SAMEA2159032) | human gut metagenome | biome: human gut; feature: human-associated habitat; material: faeces | place: Denmark | collected 2008/2010 ... | reverse complement strand
ATCTTTATTTACTTAATTTCTATTTTTGCTCCAACAAATTCCAAAGCTTTTTTAGTTAAATCTGCCTCTTTATCAGAAATCCCTGTCATAATAGTTGAAGGAACAGAATTAACTAAATTTTTAGCAGTCGCATAATCAAGTCCTGTGATTTGTCGTAACGTTGCCATAACTGTAACTTTATTATCACCCGCATCAAGAAGAACTAAAGAATTATTCCCCGTTTTCTTTTTAATAGTTAAATTGGATTCAGTCTTTTTGGTCTTGTTATCTGCCACCTCAAACAATTTAAAATCTGCCAAGTTCATATTATCCATATCAATATTATACTTTTTCTTAAGAATATCTCTCAATATTACAATAAGCATAATAGCGATAGCAGCAAATAAATAAAATGTATTCATATATAATAACCCTCACGTAAAAAAATGGGCAATCAATAGATTGCCCATTCATAATATCATATTTCTGTTTTAAAATCAAACTACTTGATTTCAACAACTGCACCAGCTGCTTCAAGAGTTTTCTTGATAGCTTCAGCTTCGTCTTTTTTGATATTTTCTTTAACAGCTTTAGGAGCAGATTCAACTAAATCTTTAGCTTCTTTTAATCCTAAACCAGTTAAAGTTCTAACTTCTTTTAATACAGCAATTTTCTTATCTGCTGGAACTGAAGCTAAAACAACAGATACTTCAGCATCAGCATCTTCAGCTGGAGCTGCTGCTACAGGAGCTGCTGCTACAGCTACAGGAGCTGCTGCAGATACGCCAAATTTTTCTTCCATAGCTTTTACTAATTCAGCTGCTTCTAATAATGTTAATTTTTCAATTGATTCTAAAATTGATTCTACACTCATTGTTTTTCTCCTTTTATTTTAAAATTTGAGTTTTTACTAATACAATTTAAGCACTGTGTCTTAAATAAAAATTGTTACGCAAAAGAATTGCGAAATTCAACTGCATTACGCAGCTTTTTGATCTCTGACAGCTGCCATAGCTCTTGTAAGCTGAGACATAACTGCATTGATAGAATTTGCGATACCTGATGCCGGCGAATTGATAGAACCAAGCATTTTTGCAAAAAGTTCTTCTTTTGTAGGAAGAGCTGCCAATGCTTTAGTTTCTTCAACTGATAATAATTTACCATCCAAAACTGCGCCAAGGATTTCACCTTTTTTAGCTTCTTTGATAAATTTAGTAACAGCTTTAGCAGGACTTACAGGATCTTCAAAACCAAAAGCCAAAGCGATAGGTCCGGTCATTTTATCAGCTAAAAGTTCATATGCTGTACCTTTTACAGCGATTTTAGCTAACGTATTTTTAGTAACCATATAGTCACCGCCGCCTTTTTGAGTTTCACGTCTTAATTTTGTGATTTCTTCAACGGTTAAACCTTGGTACTCAGTGATAATTACGGATTGAGCTTTTTCAATTTTTGATTTAATCGCATCTATTTTTTCTGATTTAAATGCTTTTGTTGCCATTTGTAGCTCCTTTGATTTCTGCAACGATTTTTAATCGTATTCTTGTTATCGACCTAATAAAACTAAAAAAGACTTTGCTTTTCTAGTTTTACCGCAAAATCTTACACATAAGTCTATAATGCTATTTACTTTCGTGTAACCTCGATTAGCTGAATATCATTTAACCTTTTGGGCTTTAACCCCCAATCGGACTAATTGTCTGCGGCTATGATACTAATATATTAAAAACATAAAAAAAAAGCAAGTTGTTTATAACACCAAAGCCTAGTTAGTAATATTTATTTACATTAACTGCAATTTTTCACATGAATTAGTTTTAATTAATATATGGTAGAACAGATAGATAATCCTGCAAATAAAAGCATGCATTATGGCAGAGCAAATGTCGGAATTCTAACACCTCCTGACAGACTGCCTAAAATTGTGTTGTACTCATCCCAACAGGCAAACAAAGAATATAATCAAATGTTAAATGATATTTATGAAAAACAAAAAGATGCAAAAGCTCCTAATCAGCACAAATTTCCCACAGTATTAAAAATTATTGGGGGAACAAGCGCTATTTTCGGGATACTTGTCTTTAAAAAAGATTTAGCTAAAATTATCAAAGGGCTATTCAAAAAAGTCTGAATTTTAATCCTTAATCTCAAATTCCCTTAATTGAGTATAGATTAAAGGTGAAAAATCTTTTGTTGTTATTATATCAATAATTTTGTAAGACTGCGGTAATGTAAGCAATGCTGGAGAAGTTATATGATAAACTCCATCAACCATTGTTTCATAATTTGTATGAAAATGTCCGGTAATGACAGCTAACACATTATGATGAGCTGCCAAAATCTCTTTATAGTCTTCATCTCTGTAAGTCTTATGAGTTCTAAGCTTTGACTCTGCACCCTGCGGATATTCTACAGGATAATGTTGGAATATTACAACAGATTTATCACTATTCTTAGCAAGAAGTTTATCTAACCAATTCAGAGTTGACTCTCTATAATACCCTCCCGAACCCGGAATAATTTCTTTTGCGCCGTCAAGAATCACAAAAACAAAATCATTTTTTTTAAAGGAATAGTTTGCAGCCCTCTGTGGATATAATAAATTACTTTCTCTTAAAATCTGATAATACCTAACCTTAGACATATCTCTAGACTTATAAACATCATGATTTCCAACAGCTACATAATATGGCACCTTTAATTTTGAAACAATTTTAACAAATTGCCTTAAGTTCTCCGGAGTTGGATTACTTATGTTATCACCTGTAAAAACCACAAAAGATACATCATTCTGATTATTTATATCTTCCACAGCACTCTTCAATACTTTTTGGGAGTATTCTGAATTTACAGACAGATGAGAATCTGTAACTTGCACAAATTTAATATTCTCAGCAAATACATTAGAACTAAAAATTGTAAAAATACTAAACAGCAATAATATAAATTTTTTCATACTACTCACAATCTCCCTTGCAAAAATTATATCATGAAATTAAAATATATGTTATACAAATAACAGAGGTATTATGAGATTAGACAAATTTTTAAAAGTATCAAGATTAATAAAAAGACGAACAGTAGCAAATGAAGTTTCAGATATGGGAAGAGTGTTTGTTAACGGAAATCAGGCAAAACCTGCAAAACAAATAAAAGAAAACGATATAATTACAATTGAATATGCAAACAGAATATTACAGGCTAAAATATTAAAAGTTCCATCCACAAATGTAAGTATTCAAGAAGCTCCGAGCCTCTACCAAATCATTAATGAATAATTAAGAAATGTAAAATATTCTCCACCTTAAGTAAATTATGACTTTTAAAAATACTTTATTAAAATAGAGAGCATAATATTGGAGAGATTATCATGATGGACGGCATTAATAATTTTACAAATATAAGTAAATTGCATAATGTTAGCGGAACAAAACCTGCAAACATATTGAGCAACAGTCCACCTCAACAGATATTTACAAGAGGCGATCCACCCGCATACACAACAGGTTTGGAACGTAATGTTGTACCGGAGGAATTACGTGATAAATTTGACGGTATACCAAAACATAGTGAAATATATAAAATTATCAGCAAGAATACCGATTTCATAAAAGATATAGACTACCAGACAACAGGCATCAATTCAGATAAAATATTGGATATACCTGAAGAAATCCTAAGCGGTTAAAATAAAGTAATAAAAACGAGCCGGATATATAAAATATCCGACTCGTTTTCTATTAAATAAAATTTATTGAGCAGCGTAAACGCTAACTTGTTTTCTGTCACGTCTGTGTGGTTCAAACTTAACAGTTCCATCAATCAATGCGAATAAAGTATCGTCAGAGCCAATACCTACATTGTTACCTGGATGAATTTTTGTTCCTCTTTGACGAACAAGGATGTTACCGGCTTTAACAGCTTCACCGCCGAATTTTTTAACGCCTAAACGTTTAGCTTCGGAGTCGCGGCCGTTACGGGTAGATCCCATACCTTTCTTATGTGCCATTTTTCATTTTCTCCTTTTTACTTCTTGTACTTTATACGAATTAGGCTACTTATTCAGCAGCTGTTTCTTCACCTGCAGACTTCTTAGCTGAAGTTCTGATTTTAGAAATCATGACTCTTGTAAAGCCTTGTCTGTGACCTTGTTTTTTTCTATAACCTTTTTTAGGTCTTTGTTTATAAACAATAACCTTTTTAGATTTGTCATGTAAAACGATTTTGCCTTCTGCTGAAGCACCTGATACATAAGGTTGACCAACTTTAGATTTTTTACCGTTTACAACCATAACAACTTTGTCAAAAACGATTTTAGAATCTTTTTCACCTTCTAATAATTCAACATCAACGTAGCGACCTTCTTCTACTTGATATTGTTTTCCGCCAGTTTCAACAATTGCGTACATTTTTATATCCTTTCGTTTGCGGGTTTCGTAACCCTGATGGGGTTTTATAAAACGAGTGACCCATAGTAATCACGTATAGTTATTATCTACCAGACCTAAATCTATGTCAAGTAGTTTTATTGTTTATTTTAAAACGTTTTAATATTTATTAACTTTATTGTTTCATTAATATTGTTTGAAGTATGATATTCATATGATGTTTAATAGGGAAGAATTGATAGAGATTACGGGAGCTATTCCTTTAAAAAATAGTGCAAACAGGATTGAAGGTTTTAACATTTCAACTGATACCAGAACAATAAAAAACGGTGATATCTATTTACCATTAAAAGGAGCTACTTTTGACGGTGAAATGTTTATAGATAAAGCCTTAGAGGCTGGAGCTACAGCTTACTTTACAACAAAAAATGAAGTGATTGAACCTGTTGATTTTGTACTTAAAGTAGAAAACACTTTAGATGCATATTTAAATATTGCAAAATATTATAGACATAAGATAAATCCAATAACCGTTGCAATTACCGGAAGTTCCGGAAAAACAACAACCAAAGAAATCGTTTATTCTGTTTTAAAAGAAAAATTCAAAACTCACAAAACATTTTCAAACCACAACAATGAAATAGGTTTTTGTCAAACGGTTCTTGGAATGGATAAAAATACTCAGGTTCTTATTATTGAGATGGGAATGCGCGGTTTAGGTGAAATCGAACTTATTTCGACTCACCTTGAACCTGACTTTGCAATTATTACAAACTGCGGTTCTGCACATGTCGGACGTTTGGGAAGTTTAGATAATATTGCAAAAGCAAAATGTGAAATTACCACCGGATTAAAATCAAATGGAACATTTATAGCTTTAGAACAAGATATTACAAAAAAATACAATAATTTCACTGGAGAAAAAATTTACTACTCAATAAATGATGTGGAAATTCTTGAAAAAGCTCCATCTTATTCTAAGTTTAAATATAAAAATGAAGTTTATGAATTAAACGTTGAAGGAAATTACAATATTGAAAACTCACTTTCCGCAATTGAAGTTGGACTCAAATTAGGTATGACTCCAGATGAAATAAAAAAAGGTCTAATCAATTATCGACCAATAGAAAAAAGATGGGAAGTTGAAAACATTAACGGTCTAAAATTTATAAATGACAGCTATAATGCAAATCCTGAATCTATGAAAGCTTCCGTTCAAACATTTGTAGAATTATACGACAATCCGGTTGTAATATTAGGAAATATGGGAGAATTGGGAGAAAATGAAGTTCTATATCACAAAAACGTAGGTAAATACTTAGCAAACTTAAATAATAAAAACGTTAAGTATTTAACCGTTGGGAATTTAGCTGCCGAAACTGGCAAAATACTTAGCCAGCAAGGTTTTAGTGTAAAAAGTTTCAACTCAAATGAAGAAGTTTCATGTTACATTCTTGAAAATTTGAATAACAGTTATACAATATTCTTGAAAGCTTCACGGTCAATGAAGTTTGAACAGATTTTAGATAATATTAAAAGAGGGATATGTAAATTATGATAATGGTAACTATAGCATTCTTATTAGGAATGGTTCTTTGCATGCTTTTTGGGGTTCCATACATTGATATGCTTAAGAAAAAAACTATCGGACAATATATAAAAGATGTTGCACCTGAAAATCATGCAAAAAAACAAGGGACACCGACAACAGGAGGGGTATTCATTATTGCTGCTGTTATTATGGCATCAGTAACAACTTTACTATTAGCTCAAAAGATGACCACGATTGCACTTATTACAATAATGACCCTTGTATTCTACACATTTGCAGGATTTCAAGATGATTATATTAAAATAAAAGGTAAAGGCAACGATGGATTAACCGCTCGCGGTAAATTATTCAGACAAATCGCAATCGCACTGCTCCCAACTCTTTTTTTAGTAACAACTAACCCTGCAGCCTGCAATTTTTCAATTGGAAATCTTGTTTTGAATTTGAAATGGTTTTATCCATTTTTTGCAGTATTTATAATAACTGGTGCCTCAAATGCTTATAACCTTACAGACGGTCTTGACGGTTTAGCTGCAGGATGTGGTGTTCCCGCATTTATAGCCTGCGCAATAATAGCCTTAGCTCTCGGAGAAACAGAATTGGCAATAATAGCAGCAACTGTAGCTGGAGCTTTATTAGGATTTTTAAAATTTAATAAACCAAAAGCTGAAGTATTTATGGGTGACACCGGCTCCTTAGCCATAGGCGGGTTACTGGGAACTTTAGCAGTTCTTGGCAAATTTGAATTTCTTTTAATATTTATAGGCGGAGTATTTGTTATGGAAACTTTGTCTGTAATTATTCAGGTCACAAGTTTCAAAACCACAGGAAAAAGAGTGTTTAAAATGGCACCAATACATCACCACTTTGAACTTCTTGGGTGGAATGAAAAGAAAGTTGTTATTGTATTTTCAACAGTATCGTTAATTTTATCTGTTATTGCTGTTGTATTATTTGAATTATTTAGTAAAGGTATTTTATAATGGGGTTATTTGATTTTTTCAAAAAAAGTAAAGATGTTCAGGATTTACGGAACAAAAAAATTCTCGTTCTCGGGCTGTCAAAAAGTGGAATTGCTGCAGCAAAACTTGCAAAAAGACACGGTGCCAATGTTTATTTGTCAGAAGGAAATGACGTTTCACAAGACAGATTACATTTAGTTGAAGAACTAAGAGAACTTGGGATAAATGTTGAGTACGGAGGACATTCTGATAAATTCATCTTAAATTCAAACTTAGCTGTAACAAGTCCTGGGATTCCCCCGCACAGTGATATTATAAAAAAATTAAACTCTCACAGAATAAAAACAATTTCTGAACTTGAATTTGCTAGCAGTGAAAATGGTGAAAACAAATCACCCAAACAGTTTATTACAATTACTGGAACAAACGGCAAAACAACAACAACGGCACTTACAGAATTTATTTTAAAAAAAGCCGGACTTAGAGCAAAAGCCTGCGGAAATATCGGTCTTCCTGCAAGTGACCTTGTGGATGAAAAAGACTTGGATTGGCTTGTTTGTGAAGCAAGTTCTTTTCAACTGGAAATGACCGAAAACTTTGATTCCTATGTTTCTGTATGGACAAACTTCACACCTGACCATATTGATTGGCATAACGGTTTGGAAAATTACTTTAACGCAAAAACAAAAGCATTTAAATATGCTACGGTTTCAGTATTAAATGCCAACGATCAAAAATTATTAGAATTTGCAGCTAATCTTAAGAATAATAATAAATTTGGAGAAGATTCAGTTTTCTTCTTTGACGGAAATATCGGAGATAATTGCTGTTACATTGAAAACGGAGAGATTAAATATAAAGAACTTGGAGCAGTAGAAACAATTATTAAACTCTGTGATTGCCCACTGATAGGGCATCATAATTATCAAAATATTATGTGTGCAATAATTTGTGCCAAATTGGTTTGTAATTCTAACGGAATAAGCACAGCAGATACAGAAACAATCAGAAAAGCAATTATGGAATTCAAAGCTCCGGAACACAGACTTGAAAAAGTTAGAGAATTTAATGGAATAACCTTTTACAATGACTCAAAAGCAACAAACCCGGAAGCCTCTATTGTTGCAATAAATTCATTCAACAATCTTGATGTCACCCTCATTGCCGGAGGCAGAGATAAAAACACAGACTTAACCGAATTTTGTGACTCTATAAAAAAACATATTAAAACAGTTATTTTAATTGGTGAAGCTACAGAACGCTTTGAAAAAAATCTTATTAAAAACGGCTTTACTAATATTATAAAAGAACAATCTATGGAAAGTGCCATTGATAAGAGTATATCATTAAAACCTGATGTGGTTTTATTATCACCTGCATGCGCAAGTTTTGATATGTTCTCAAGCTATGAACACAGAGGAGAGGTCTTTAAAGATTATGTCTTATCGAGAATATAAATCCCCAAAAAGACAAGAACAGGAACGAAAAGAAAAAAGAAGCAGAAAAAACAACAATTCCGGTACAATTCTTTCTGCTCCGGATAATACACTGCTTACTGTTGTAACTTTCTTAATAATCATAGGCTTTTTGGCGATATTCTCTGCTACAGCACAAAAATGCATGAGAGAGGGTGTAAATCTTGCATCTTTTTTAATAAAACAGATTATCTACGCAGTAGCCGGTTTTTTTGCCATGGGATTTTTTGCAAAATTTGACTATCAAAAACTTGAAAAGTATAATACAAAATTTTTATGGATTGTTATAATCTTATTAGTAATTTTGCAATTTACACCTCTCGGTGTAACTATCAATGGAGCAAAGAGATGGATAAATCTTGGATTTATGCAACTACAGCCATCAGAACTGGCTAAACCTTTATTTTGTATGCTACTTGCTTCTACATTCAAAAACAAAGTAGATTTATTAAGTTCTAAAAATTGGGTAGAAATATATATTCCTATAATCGTTATACTATTTTTAATATTAAAACAACCAAACCTAAGTATGGTAATCATTTTAGGAATAACGTCACTTTGTCTTTATATTGCTGCCAAAGGTCCATGGCAGGTACTTGCAGCACTTGGCAGTATAATGGGTGCTGGAATATTAATGTTTTTACCAAAACTTTTACACGGTTACCAGATGGACAGAATTAATGTCTGGCTAAACCCGGGAAGCGATGCTCTCGGAAAAGGATATAACATAATTCAATCACTAATTGCATTCGCCTCCGGAGGATTTAGCGGAACAGGATACGGAGGCTCTATACAAAAATTAGCATACCTACCAGAATGTCATACCGACTTTATATTTGCAATTATAGCTGAAGAATTTGGATTTTTAGGTTGTCTATTTATTATTGGTTTATTTGTAACTCTAGTTTATAGAGGTTTAAGAATTTCAAAAAGATGTCCGGATATGTATGGCAAGCTTTTAGCTATAGGAATTACTGTTATTTTCGGATTCCAAGCATTCTTAAATATGTCTGTAGCAAGCTCTCTTTTACCTGTAACTGGAGTCACACTGCCATTCATAAGCTATGGTGGAACTTCAATTATTGTATCCCTAGCTATGGTTGGTATATTATTAAATATCTCTAAACAAAGAATAAAAAGAATAAGGACAGAAGTTAATGAATAAAAAAACTTATTTTATTACAGGAGGAGGCACTGGAGGCCATATATATCCAGCAATTGCTGTTGCGGATGCGTTATTAGAATTAGAAGATACTGAGAAAATATATTATGTTGGAAATCCTAATAATTTAGAAGCTTCTATTACAAAAGAAAAAAATTATGACTTTTTACCTGTAATTTCTAAAGGTATGCCAAGAAAAATAAGTTTTAAACTAATCAAATGGGCTTTTGGTATGATATTTGCTTGGCTAAAGTGCTGTATTTACATTAACAAGTATAAACCGAATGCAATCTTTGGAACAGGCGGTTATGTTTCAGCTCCTGCACTTATGGCCGGAATAACTATGAAAGTTCCATTTGTAATGCACGATTGTGATGCTAACCCTGGACTTGTTACAAGAAAACTCGCACCTTACGCAAAAAGTTTATCTATAGCCTTTGATGTTGCTAAAAAACAGTTACATAACGCTAACTGTAATGTTAATGGGAATCCTATCCGTCAAAAATTTGCAACCTTGACTAAAGAACAAGCGAGAAAAGATTTAAACCTTGAGAATAAAACAACTCTATGCATAATGGGAGGTTCTCAAGGTGCGCAAACAATTAACAATGCAACAGTTGAAATATTAAAAGATTTATCTCAAAAATTAAATATTCAAGTTATATTCCAAACCGGGAAGAAAAACTATGAAAAAACAATAGAACACTTAAGAACAACCTATCCTGAATATGATAATGACAAAAATATTATTATAAAACCTTATTTTGAAGATATGGTGACAGTATTAAAAGCTTGTGATATCGCTGTATCAAGAGCTGGTTCGTTAAGCATTTCAGAACTATGTGCTTGCTCTATAGCCCCAATATTTATCCCATATCCATATGCCGCAGCTGATCATCAAAGAAAAAATGCTAAATATATGGTTGAATGTGGTGCAGGATTGTATTTAGAAGACAGTGAAACAAATGCTGAGTCTTTATATAAGTTAGTTTCAGAACTGATAAATAATCCAAATCAATTAAAACAAATTCAAACAGAAGCTGGCAAATTAGCTAAATTTGATGGAGTTAAAAATATCATCGAACAAATTCATGCCTGTGCTATTTAGAATTTTCTAAACCTTGTAAAAATTCTTTGTTAGAATCTAAAGAATCTTTAGTTGCAGTAATTGAATAAATCGGTTTAGATTTAAACACATACCTTGCAGTATTATATATATCATCAGGAGTAATTTGATCAATAATTTCAAATTGTTTATTCACATAATCAACGCCATATGGTGTACCTACAGAAAAGAATAAATCTGCAGTTTGTCCATGTCCTGACTCTATAATATTTAACATTGTAGTTTTTAACGTTTTCTTAGCACATTCTAATTCTTCAGGCGAAACTTTTTCAGTCTTTAACTTTTCGATATTCTCGTTAAATCCATTTATAGATTTTTGAATGTTTTCATAAGTATTAACACCTGTTTCTTTATTTTCAGTGGTTGTACCAATACTTAAAGTCATAACACCTATATCATCATTAAAATTACAATCTGAGGATACAGAATATGCCAAATGTCTTTGTTCTCGTAAATCACTAAACAATCTTGAAGATGGAGAACCTCCTAAAATTTCATTTAACAATTCAACACAGGTTATATCCTTTAAATTGCCATTATGTTGAAATTTAAAGCCTTGTACAATATTTGCCTGATTTTTCTTATTCTCAACTGTATAAACTTGAGTTTTATCAATAGGCTTATAACTATTTACTAGAGAAATATCTTTTTCATGCAATTTAGGATATTGTCCTAATGAATTAAAAATCGTTTGTTTTAAATCAGGATTTGAAGAAAATGGTGCAGTAACTACTACTTGTCCTTGACTCTTTTCAAAAATTTCTTTATAAAAAGCTTTAATATCATCTAAAGTTATTTCATCTAAGCTTTGCAATTTTTCTTCTGGAGTTACTGCAAATGGAGTTCCTTCATACATAGCTTTATCAAATTTGAAATACGGTGAAGGTTCAATTGTTGATAAACGATCTTTTGACATTTCTACTGCTTTTTTGAAATTTTCTTCTGATAAATCTACATTTTGAATTTTTTCATTTAATAAAGCTAAAGACTTTTCTGCAGTATCAATTGGGAAATCTGCAAATGCATGTACCCCATAAGGATTTGCAAATACACCTGCACCTAACGCCAATAAATCAACTTCTTTTGAATATTCATCTAATGATTTATTTTTAGTACCACTGTTATCAAGCATTTCAGATAAAACATCTGAAACAGCTGCCTTTTTAGGTGTCCACTCTTTTGCTTCAATAGCAATTCTAAAATTAATATTATCAGAAGTGCCATCTTTTAAAACAACCTGCATATTATTAGGCAATTTATATGCTTCTACAGATTTCGTATCTATTGGCTGTTTCTTGTTCAAACCTGTAAATGGAATTTGTGAAATTATGTCATAACTGTTTATTATATCCTCTTTTTTTGCACCACCAGGATGAACTACAGTTAATACAGCTTTATTCAAATCTAAATATTTTTTAGCAACATTCATTATATCTTCAGCTGTCATCTCATCAACAATCTTGTTATATTCTTTCACGGAATCTATATTATTATTCAACATTGCTTGCCCTAATGTTTGATTTAAAGCAAAAGAATTTTCATAAATCATATTATGAGATTTTTTCATACTGTTTTTTATAGCAGTTAACTCATCGTCAGTTGGTGGTGTTTTTGACAAATTATCAAGCTTTGCATATAAGTTTTTTAACAATAATTCAGAACGTCCATCTGAAACATCAGCAGTAACCATATACAAAGATTTATCATTCGAACGAGAACTTAATCTTTCTGGAGAAAAGTTTATATAAGCTCCATATGTTTTTTCTAGCTCTGCAGTTCTGGAATTTTCTAAACCTCCAGCCAAAACAGATAATGCTCGCATATAGATTTTATCTTTTGTATTATTATTTTCAGGGCCAACAAATCCTAAAAAGACAGTTGCTCTACCTCCAGAATTCTTTTGGGAAATAAAATCTTGTCTTATTGCCTTATCTGTTGGTGTTAATGTCTCAAATTTACGTTCATTAACAGGTGCATTTTTTGCTGTAAAATATTTCGATACAAGTTTCATTGTATCATCAGGATTTACTTCGCCTGTAATTACAGTGACCATATTCGCTGGATAATAATTACTTCTAAAATAATTAACAACATCATCTCTTGTTAAATTATCAATATTATTTGTTGTTCCGGCTACCAAATCTAAAGAATCGGATTTTATGTTAAATAAATTTTTAATTGTTTGATTATATCCAAGACTTTCGTCTTCTGACATATACATATTGATTTCAGAATTAACAATAGCCTTTTCTTTTTCCAACTTATCTAAAAGGAATTTTGGAGATTGAATTTGTCCTGCTTGTAATTTTATTTGATTTTCCAAATCATTTTCATCTAATAAATTTGATTCTATATAATAATCTGTTACTGAAAATGAGGTTGATGCGTTAGTATTAGCACCCATTTTATTTACTTCTTCAAAAAACACTTTATCGCCAAGAGTTTCTGAACCGTTAAACAAATTATGTTCTATATAATGACTAATACCACGAAGATTATCAGGCTCATTAAATGAACCTGTATTAACATAAGTTTTTACAACTGTTGGACCATCCTTTGGAAGAATTACAACTCTTTGTCCATTAGATAATTTATAACATTTTGCAGTCAATTTATCAGAGATTTTTACATCTTCGATAAAATTATATCCAATTGGAGTGGACACATTATAATCAGGAGTGACATTTGAAAGCTTCACCACTTGATTATTTTGAACAACATCACTTGCAAAACTTGGATTTTGCTTTTTAATTTGTTTATTTGGCGTAATATTAGATGCTATGATTTGATAATTATTATTTATTTCCATAAAAAATCTACCTATGTATTTATAAAAACACATAAGTAGATTTTATTGCTTAAAATTTAAAAAAGATTTACAAAATTGATTATGCTTTGAAGATAGTTTGTTCTCTATCCGGACCAACTGAAACTATAGAAATCGGAGTTTCTAAAATTTCTTCAAGTCTTTCTAAGTATTTTCTGGCATTTTCCGGTAAATCTTCATACTTTTTAATTGCTGTAATATCTTGTTTCCAGCCTTGATGAGTTTCATAAACAGGTTCCAAATATTTATGAATATAAACATCTGTTGGGTATGCGGTATAAATCTTACCATCACGAGTATCTTTATAAGCTGTACATACTTTTATTTCTTCAAAAGTATCAAATACATCAATTTTAGTAAGAGCAATTGAAGTTAAACCGCCTACTAAGCAAGCGTATTTCATAGTTACAGCATCAAACCATCCGCAACGTCGAGGACGACCGGTAGTTACTCCAAATTCATGCCCGATATCTTGAATAGCCATACCTACTTCATCTGTTAATTCTGAAACAAATGGGCCTTCACCAACTCTTGTACAATAAGCCTTAGCTACACCAATAACTTCATCAATCATCTTTGGTCCATACCCAGAACCAGTACAAGCTCCGCCACCAATTGGATTTGAACTTGTAACAAACGGATAAGTTCCAAAATCAACGTCAAGCATTACACCTTGAGCTCCTTCAAATAAAACCTTCTTACCTGAACGTTTTGCATCTCTTAGCATATCTTGCCAATCAAAACATACATAAGGTTTGAAAATTTCTGCATATTTTTTGCATAATTCTAAAACTTCATCTTTTGTGTATGTTTTTAAATTATACAATTCTTTTAGTTGCTTATTTTTTATTGGTAAAATTACATCTAATTTTTCAGATAAAGCTTCTGGAGAATATAAATCTCCAACTTTTAAAGCAATTCTTTGCATTTTATCTGTATAAGTTGGTCCAATACCTTTTTTAGTAGTACCAATTTTACCTTTTGTTGCTGTATTTTCAGAATATCCATCAACTTCTGTATGCCAAGGCATTGTTATTGTTGCCAATGGACTTACTTTTAAGCCTGAAACATCAATATTTTCATCTTTCAAACCTTTAAGTTCTTCTTCAAAATACTCTGGAAGAATAACTGTTCCATTACCAATTAAACAAGTTTTACCTTTATATAAAATACCAGAAGGTATCAAATGAAACTTAAAAGTTTTACCATGAGCAACTACAGTATGACCTGCATTACATCCACCCTGGTATCTAATAATTAAATCTGCATCTTGAGCTAAAAGGTCAGTAATTTTTGCTTTACCTTCATCACCCCATTGAGCCCCGATAACAACCTTGTTTGTCATAAATACATCCCTCATAAATTTATCTATTGCCAAACAATTTTAGCACAAAGGAGAAATAAAAACTATTAACATTTATTTATCTAAGAACTTTGGTAAGATTTCAAAGACATCACCAACAATACCACAATCCGCGATTTCAAATATAGGAGCACGTTCATCATTATTAATTGCGATAATATAATCCGCCCCCTGCATACCAACAGTATGCTGAACCGCGCCAGATATAGCACAGGCAATATAAATTTTAGGATGTACAGTTTTACCTGTTTGCCCAACCTGAATTGATTGTGGAGCCAACCCCATTTCTACAGCACCTCTTGTTGCAGCAACAATACCCCCTATTGAATCTGCAAACTCTTTTATAAGTTCAAAACCTTTGTCATTTTTGAGACCTTTTCCACCAGCAACAATAACTTCTGCAGAATCTAAATCATTTATAACCGTTTCAATAGTTTTCTTAAATTCTAGGATTTGTACATGATTTTTTAGATAAGAAATATTAACAGGACAGGAAATAAATTCTGTATTTTTCATTTCTTCATCGAGCAAGACCTTAAAAACATTAGGACGAACAGTTGCCATTTGCGGATAATTACGGCATAAAATTGTTGCCATTAACTGACCACCAAAAGTTGGACGAGTAGCAGCAAGTTTACCATCCTCATTTATATCTAATTCAATACAATCAGCTGTTAAGCCTGTACCAAGAGCACTTGCAATCCTCGGTGCTAAATCTCTACCTTGATTTGTGGCTCCGATTAGCAGAATTTCAGGTTTTACAACACCCACAAGGTCAACCAACAATTTTGAATAATATTCCGTAGAATAATCTTTCAGAACCTCATCTTCAAAATAATAAACTTTATCTACACCCATATTTTGAAAAGATTCTTTATATGAGTCTATTATATTCGGCTTTACAAAAACTGCTGCATTAATTTCTACATTCCCAAGTTTCTTAGCCAGATCCTTTGCTTTTGTCAAAAGCTCAAAGAAAACAGTGTGAATATAATCTTCATGCGTAATTTGTGCATACACTAATATACCTGAATAACCATTATTTGCCATTATCAATAACCCCTAAAGATTGCAATTTATCTCTTAATAAATTTACACTATCATCAACATTCAATGCGAATTTCTGAGCATTATGCGCCGGTATATTTCGAAAGGCTTTACTAACATACGTAGGCGACCCTTTTATACCGACCTTTTCCGGAGTTAATCCTATATCTTCCATTGAACAATGCCTAATTTCTTTTTTATAAGCATTTTTTATACCATTTATTAATGGACGCTTAGGCTCGTGATTATTCTGTAAAACACAAATAACCGAAGGAAGTAAAACTCTAACTCTCTCGATACCATCCTCAACCTCTTTAATCACCTCAAGAGATTTCTGTTCATATGCAACAAAATCTTTCACATAAGTAACCTGCGGGATATCCAAAAAATTTGCAATATTAGGCCCAGTTTGAGCAGTATCACCATCTACAGCAAACTGTCCGCAAATAATTAAATCAAAATCAGGTAATACAGTTCTAATAGCACGAGATAATGTCAAACCGGTAGCATACGTATCTGCACCTGCAAACTTTTTATCTGAAATTAATACAGCCTCATCACAACCGACAGCCATAAGTTTTCGAAGCATATCTTCAGCCTGTGATGGTCCCATCGTAAACGCTGTGATATGAACATCTTTTACCTCAGATTTAAGTTTTAGAGCAAATTCACACGCATATACATCGAAAGGATTGATAATACTTTCAACCCCTTCTCTTTGTATAGTATTATGTTCTGTCCACTTTATATCAGAAGTGTCAGGAACTTGTTTTACACATAAAGCAATTTTTAACATAATAACATCTTATTACTTAGTTTGTTGTTTTGCCTTCTGCTTTTGGTTAGCATCCAACAGGGCATTATAAGCAAGCAAATACATTGAACACTTTTGCACGCTAGGAACATACCAGGCACACTTTGTTTGACTACAAACCATATCAATACCAGAGCCAATACTAACTAACGGACAAACAGGAATATCATTTCTACCCATAAATACTCTCTCCTATACTTTTTCAGCTTGTTTTAATAAATTACAATTTTCACTGCGTTTACGTTCTTGGTCTTTATAAATTTTGGTTCTATTGATTACTTCATCAAAATCAATTTTGTGAGCATCAAAATCCGGCCCATCAACGCAAGCAAATTTAGTTTCACCACCGACAGTAACACGACATGCACCGCACATACCTGTACCGTCAACCATAATAGGATTCATACTGGCTTCTGTATAAATACCTTTATCACGTGTAAGCTCTGCAACAGCTCTCATCATAGGCATAGGTCCTACAGCTATTACATAATCAACTTTTTCTCTATCAATAATATCTTTCAATACAGTTGTACCAAAGCCTTTAATGCCGTAAGAGCCATCATCTGTAGTCATATATAATTCAGTACAAGCATCTTTCATCTTATCTTCCCAGAATAAAAGATCTTTTGTTCTGGCACCTGAAATCATATAAACCTTATTACCTGCATCTTTTAAAGCTTTAGAAATCAAATAACAAGGAGCAGCACCATATCCGCCTGCTACACAAACGGCTGTACCGTATTTTTTAATATGGGTTGGCTTACCCAAAGGTCCAACCAGATCAACTAACTCATCACCTACTTCTAATTGAGCAAGCTTCTTTGTAGAATAACCAACTGCCATAAATACTAAAGTTAATTCACCTTTTTCTTTATTAACATCTGCAATAGTCAAAGGAACTCTTTCGCCTTCTTCTTCTACTCTAAAAATAATAAACTGTCCTGCTTGAGCATTTCTTACAACATAAGGTGCATCAATAGTTATTTCAAACTGGTTAGGACAAATTTCTTTTTTTGATAATATTTTATATCCCATGGTTCTCTCCTTATACATTATTTATGAGAATTATACTATAAAAAGTAAAAATTGGCTACTATATTAAAAGTTTATAATATTTTCAAATATTCTTTTCATATCAATATAAGAATTTCTGCAATAATAAAATTCATCTGAGCCTAAAATTACCCCTATGATTTTTCGAGAATCTTTTTCAACACAAGAAACTAAACTTTGATTAAATATCTCATTTTTATCATTATAAACATTTTC
>ERZ780223.2047-NODE-2047-length-18054-cov-12.852214_pt1 | contig 18054 bp, 12 predicted proteins | sample MGYA00511016_ERZ780223 | MGnify/ENA primary metagenome ERZ780223 (study PRJEB29588, sample SAMEA2159032) | human gut metagenome | biome: human gut; feature: human-associated habitat; material: faeces | place: Denmark | collected 2008/2010 ... | reverse complement strand
ATCCAGTACACATCCTCGCCGGAGCTGTTCACTTTCAGCGTCCGGAAGGGCTGCGGCGGCATCGCCCCGGCGCGGTAATCCGGCTCGGCGGTCGGCTGCGGCGTGACGTAGGGCAGCATGTTCTTCGTGTTCAGCGAGGGCAGCTTCAGCGCGGCGCGGAGTTCCGGGTCAGCGGGCATATCGGCGCGAATCGTGACGACCGTCCCTGCCCCGCAGTTGTTGTAAATCCACTTCGCATCCGCAACGGTCAGGCGAATGCACCCGTGCGACGCGCGCTTGCCGAGGTTCTTGTAGGACTTGACCGATAAATCCATGGTATTGACCGTGTTGTAAATGACGGAATGGAACGCAATGGACGAGTTGATGCGCGTCCAGTACTGCGCGTGGCTGCCCCACTCCGGGAAGTAGCACCAGCGCGCCGTGCGCCCGTTGAGTGTGAATGTGCCGATATCCGACGGATTCTTGCGCGTGCCAGTGGAGCAGAGCATCTGCCGCACAACAACGGTGTAATCGCCGTTTTCGTCGCGCCCGTAGACGGTCGTCACCTGATTGTTGACGTCCACCGTGATGGCAAACGGCACAGGCGTCGGTTCGGGCGTAGGCTTCGGATCATCGGTCGCGGCACGCACATCCGGGTCGTTGAACAGCGCGTTCCATGTGTTTTCGCCCACGATGCCATCCACGCTCAGCGCGTTCTGCTGCTGGAATGCCTTCACCGCGTTGCGCGTGTGTCCCAGAAAATTGCCGCTGATGTTGCCGGAATAGTACCCCAGTTCCGTCAGGCGGGTCTGCACGAGCTTGACTTCTTCGCCCTTGGACTTGTTGTATTGCAGTTTCTTGACGAACGCCACCGTCGGCGCGGGCGTCGGGGTGGTGGTTTCATCCGAGAGGTGCATTCCGGGCGTGGGCGACGGGGTGGGCGTCGCCGCGGCGGACGAATCCCGGCTGATGGCATCGCCGCTGAACAGGCATTCCAGCGTCTGCACATCCGCTTCGCCCGTAATCGGCAGGGCATTCGCCGTCTGGAACAGGCGGATGGCTTCCTGTGTCGCGGGCAGATAGCGCCCGGAAATCTTGCCCGTGTAGTAGCCCAGCGCCATCAGGCGAATCTGCGCCTGCCGCACGTCCTCGCCCACGCATCCCAGCCGCAGCGGGCGATACTCCGCCGCATAGATGGCTTCCTGCGTCGCTTTGTCCGCCACGCCCGTCACCGCAAGGGCAAAATCACGCTGGAAGTCCTCCACAGCGGTCTTCGTTGCCTCGCCGTAGCGCCCGGTCACGTCGCCGCTGTAATAGCACAAATCCGTCAGCGCGGTTTGCAGGGCGGACACGTCGTCACCCTCATCATTCAGGGTCAAATCACGCGTGATGTTCACCGCGCCTTCCGTCCACTCCACGCTGTCATCCGGCACGGCCTCCCCCGCATCCTCCGCCGACGCGAAGGGCAGTATCATCATCACCGCCAGCAGGAGCGCCGCCAGCGTTCGTTTCCACAAAGGCATCAAAAGCACCTCGTTCATGCTGATATTCAGGGATACGATTCTATTGTACTGGTTTTTCGCGCAGTTTGCAAGCGGATTTTTCCCCACGCGAAAGGCTGCCAAGCGTCCTGCGCCTGACAGCCCTGCGGTTATTGCCATTAGGAAGTTATTTTTCCAGCGACACCTTGTGTGTCTCCTGATTTTCGCCGTCCGCTTCCGGCTTGGGTGCTTCTGCCGGAACATTCTGCGCTTGCAGCTTCTCCAGCTTTTCGGCGATGGCCTGCATATTTGCGGCGATGCTGCGGATGTTCTCGTCGCGCGTTTCCTCCACCCACGGCGAACCATCCGCCGGACGGAGCGAATCAACGCCGATTCGGATGAAGTCAATCAGCGCCCAAATGCCCGCGCCGCCCGCGGTAAGCAGCTTCAACACGCCCAATTTCGTGTAGCCGAGGTAGAAGCGGTCAACACTGAAGACCCCCGTGAATCAAGCCCAGCAGCCGAAGCACCACCGCCAGCACGATAAATGCCCGATTCAGCCTTTTTCTTTGAATTTCCACGTCATTTCCCTTCCTCGTGATTCCTTACTTTCATTCTACCCTCCCCTCAAAAAAACTCAAGCGTTCTCTTTTGAATAATATAATTTTGGCATTCCTAACAAAAGCATCCCAAATTGTTGTGGAACCTCACAAGAGGATTCCGCTGCTTGCGCCATCCGGGCAGCAAAAAAGACTGCCCGCACTCGGCAGGCAGCCTTGCTTGATATGATTCTTATTCCTGATAGTCCTGCAGCGACACCGACACCATCCGGCTCACGCCCTGTTCCTCCATCGCCACCCCGAACAGGCTGTTGCAGCGCTCCATCGTCCCCTTGCGGTGCGTCACGACGATAAACTGCGTTCCCTTCGAGTATTCCTTCAAATAATCCGCGTAATACCCGATATTCGCGTCATCCAGCGCAGCTTCAATCTCGTCCAGAATGCAGAACGGCGTGGGCTTCAATTTCAGCATCGCGAACAGAATCGCAATCGCCGTCAGCGCGCGTTCCCCGCCGGAGAGCAGCGACAGGAGCTGCAATTTCTTTCCCGGCGGCTGGGCGTTGACCTCGATGCCGCAGTTCAGCGGGTCGTCCGGATCCATCAACTTCAGTTCCGCATGGCCGCCGCCGAACAGCCGCGTGAACGTCTCGGCGAAGTACCCCTGCATCTTCGAGAAGTTCTCGACGAATGTAGACCGCATCTGAATCAGCAGCCGCTCGATGAGTTCGCGCAAGTCCATTTCCGCGCGCTTCAAGTCCTGCTGCTGAGCGGTCAGGTCGTCCACACGCGCCTTGGTTTCGGCGTATTCCTCCACCGCCCCAACGTTGACCGTCCCCAGCGCGCGAATCTGCCCTTGCAGCTCGGCGGCGCGGCAGTCGCTTTCCTTCTCGTCGAAGGGCGTGCGGCGGAACTCCTCTGCCCCGGCGTAGGTCAGCTTGTAGGTGTCCCAGATGCGGTTTTGCAGATTCTTCTGGTCGCCCTCGATGCGCGCCTTCGCCAGCTCGGTCTTGTGCAGCTTCTCGCTGTCACGGTTGTAGGCTTCGTGCAGGTTCTCCATGTCGCTGAGGATGTCACGCAGGTCACTTTGCGCCTGTGCGCGGCGCTGCTCGATGGCCTGCGCGGCGCTCTCCTGCCGCAGCTGTTCCTTCTGGCGGCGGGCGGATTCGGCTTCCTCGCGCTTCATGTCGTTCTCGTCAATGGCGTCCAGTTCGTCCATCTCGTGCAGCAGCTGTTCGCGGCGCTCCTGTTCGCGGAGGATTTGCGCCTGATCCTGCTGCGCGTGGGCTTCGTCGCGCTCCAAGTCGCTTAAACCGTGGCGCAGGTCGGACAATTGCAGCGTGCGCACCATCAGGCGGTCGTTTTCCGCGCTGGCTTCCGCGCGCGCCTTGACCAGCGTATTCTGCATTTCAATGGTCTTTTGCTCCATTGCGCTCTGGTCGCCCTGCGCGCCCGTGCGCTGATGTTCAATGGTCTCCAGCTGCTGGCGAATGTCCTCCAGCGACTGATGCAGCTGCACGCGCGCCTGCTCAGTCTCCTGCATCCGCTGTAAATGGGTGTTCAGGTCGGCGGATACGCTTTCGCGGCGCGCCTGTTCGCGGGCGACGGCAATCTCCTGCTGATGCAATGCGTTCACCGCGTCGCTGACCTTCTGCCGCTTCTCCTGCGCCATCTGCTGACGCTGCGTCAGTTCCTGACGGCACTTGTCCAGTTCCGCGCGCCCGGTTTGCAGCTTCGCGGTCAATTCCTTCAGTTCACGCTCGCGGCTGAGCAGGTTGGACACCTTCGACTGCGCCGAACCGCCCGTCATCGAGCCGCCGGAGTGCATCACGTCGCCCTCCAGCGTCACCAAGCGGAACGCGTGATTGCCCGCGCGCATAATCGGAATGCCGTGGTCGAGGTTGTCGGCAATCACCGTGCGCCCCAGCAGATTTTCCACAATGCTGCGATATTCCGGCGCGCACTGCACCAGTTCGCTCGCCACGCCGAGGCAGCCCGGCAGCTTCAACGCATTGCGCTCATTGCCATAGAGCGTTTTGCCGCGGATGGCGCTCATCGGCAGGAACGTCGCGCGCCCCAGCCGATTCTGGCGCAGGTAGTTAATCAGCTCCTTCGCCGTCTCTTCGGTGTCGGTGACAATGTTCTGCTGCGCCGCGCCAAGCGCCATATCAATTGCCGTTTCGTACGCCTGCGGAACGGTCATCAGCTGCGCCAGTACGCCCTTGACGCCCGTCAAACCGCGCTGCTTGGCGTAGGTCATCGCGCGGCGAACCGCCATGTTGTAGCCTTCCATGTCGCGCGTCATTTCGGTCAGGACGTTATGACGGCTTGCCGCGGCCTGCATATCGGCGGATTGCTTTTCGACATCCGCGCGCAAATTGGCATACGCGGCATCTGCCTCATCCGACGCTTGCCGCGCCTGCGCCAGCTTCTCCTGACACTGCTGCTGATGCTGATTTTCTGTTTCCAGCTGCTTTTCGACGGCAGTCAAGGCTTCCCGCAGGGCAGCTTCCTGCTCCTGCAGTGCCCCGCTGGATTCTTCAATCTCCGTCAAGCGCGTTTCCATCTGCGCCTGCATCGTGTTCAGGCGCGTCTTGTCGTTGCGCACATCGGACAGGCGATTCATTTGGTCAATGACAGCGGCTTTCTGCGCTTCCAGCGCTGCGTCCGCTTCCTTTTCCTTCGCCTGCGCCTTTTCGGCGGCTTCCTGCGTCGCCCGGAGGATTTGCTCCGCGTCGGCAATCAGGCTGTGCTGCTTCTCCACGTCCGCCTGAATCCGTGCATGATCCTTCTCGATTTCCGCCAGCCGCTCCTGGGCTTCCTCCTGCTCGCGGACGATGCGCTGGCGGTTCTCGCTGCGCGTCTCGCGGCGGCTTTGCAGGGCGGAGAGCTTCTTCTGCGATTCGTGCACATGCTCGGCGCATTCCATCAGTTCGGTGCGCGCCTTCGTGATGGCTTCTTCCAGCTGATCGATGCGGTTCTGCGTCTCGTCGCGGCGGGTGGTCTTGTCGGTCAGGTTGCTTTCCGTATCCGCCAAAATCGTCTGGACGGTCAGCAGTTCGCTTTCCAGTTCGGACAAGCGTGCCCGCGCCCGGTCGGAGCGAATCAGGAAGAGGTTCAAGTCCAAATCCTTCAATTCGGTGGACAGTTCCAGATACACGCGGGCGTTGCGGCTCTGCTCTTCCAGCGGCTTCAGGCGCTTCGTCAGCTCATCCAGAATATCATCGACGCGCTCCAGATTTTCCAGCGTCCGCTGCAATTTCTTGTCCGCTTCTTCCTTGCGCGCCTTGAACTTGACGATGCCCGCTGCTTCCTCGAACACCTGCCGGCGATCCTCGCTCTTGCGGGAGAGGATTTCGTCAATGCGCCCCTGCCCAATGATGGAGTATCCCTCTTTGCCGATGCCCGTATCGCGGAAGAGGTCAACCACGTCCTTCAAGCGGCAGGCGGTGCGGTTTAAGTAATATTCGGATTCGCCGTTGCGGTAGACGCGGCGCGTGACCATAACCTCGGCAGCTTCCATCGCCAGCGCATGGTCATCATTGTCAAACACCAGCGATACTTCGCAGTACGACAGCGGCTTGCGCTTCTGCGTACCGTTGAAAATCACGTCGGACATGCTCGCGCCGCGCAGGGTTTTCGCGCTCTGCTCGCCCAGCACCCAGCGCACCGCGTCGCCGATGTTGCTCTTGCCCGACCCATTCGGCCCGACGATGCCCGTTATGCCCTCATCAAAGACGATTTCCGTCCGCTGGGCAAAGGATTTGAAGCCATACAGCTCCAATTTTTTCAGCTTCATTTATTAACTCCCATAGCGGGGATGCCCGCTGGTTCATGGGCATTCCAATAAACACCCATAATAAGTATAGCACAAACCCTCTTCTTGGACAACTGCCGCCGCCTGATTTTCCATGCTTTTTCCCCTCCCTTTTTCCCTTCTACCCGTTGCAAAGGCGGGCATTTCCTGCTATACTGCAAGCAGATTCCTGCAAAGCAAAGGAGAAGCATTATGTTCCGTCCCCTCTGCGCGGAAAATCCGCTGCCTGCCGCTCGGCGCGTCTATGAATACCTGCAATCGCTTTCCGGCAAGTGCCTGACCGGGCAGATGGAAAGCCAATGGTGCCGCTCGACTGAGCATGAAATCAGCTATCTGACCGATGTCACCGGTCGTCAGCCTGCCATTCGAGGGCTGGATTTCATGGATAACGACTATCTGGGCGTGACGCAGCGCGCGAAGGACTGGTGGGCGCGCGGCGGCATTCCCACCATCTGCTGGCACACGGGCGCGGATTTCTTCTCCGGTTACCCCGAATGCCGCGAAAGCGAACTGGACTGGGTTTCCGCTTTTGTGGACGGCACGGAAGCGAACCGCCGTCTGCTGGATGGGCTTGACCACGCTGTCCCCTACCTCAAGCGCTTGCAGTCAGACGGCGTTCCCGTTCTCTGGCGACCTTTCCACGAGATGGACGGCGGCTGGTTCTGGTGGGGACGCGGCGACGCGGAGAATTTCGTGCTCCTGTGGCGGCTGATGTACGACCGCTACACGCATGTTCACGGCCTGCGGAATCTAATTTGGGTGTTGGGCTTCTCTGACGCGACGGAGGATTTGCGCCCGTGGTATCCGGGGGACGACGTGGTGGACATTCTCGGCGGCGACAGCTACAAGGGCGGCGCGCAGGGGGATTTATACCGGCGCTGTGCCGCGCTTGCCCCGGCAGGGATGCCGATTGTGTTCCACGAGTGCGGACAGATTCCGACCCGCGCGGAGATGGACGCGGCGAATGCCCCGTGGGCGTACTTCATGGTGTGGCACACCAGCTGGCTGACGGACAGCAGCAAGGGGAACACGCCGGAGTCGCTGCGGGTGATTTATCGGGATAGCAGCTTTGTGACGCTGCATCAGCTGCCGGATTTCATCGAAAGCGACGAATGATTGCTGAAGAACATGCAAGGAGGTTATTCTCATGACCCTTCACGAACAAGTCACCGATATTCTCGCCTCCGCTGTCGAAGCGCAGGAATGCGCGGGCATCAGCGTACTGGTGCGGCGCTGCGGAGAGGAAATGCTCTATACGCAGGCGGGCATGTCCGACGTTGCGTCGGGGCGGCTGATTCACCGCGACAGCATCTTCCGCCTGTACAGCCAATCCAAGCCGATTACGGCCGCCGCCGTGATGCTGCTTGCGGAGCGCGGGCAGATTGACCTGATGGACGGCGTAGACCGTTATCTGCCGGGCTTCCGAAATGCGCGCGTCGTCGATAAGCAGGGCACGATTCGCCCCGCGACCCGCGCGCCGTGGCTGATGGAGCTGCTCGGCATGACGGCGGGCGTCTGCTACCCCGACAGCGACCCGGCGGGGCAGTATGCCGCAAAGGTATTTGACGAAGCAACGCAGGAAATCCTTGCGGGCGGCGGCGTGCCAACGGTGGAGTTCTGCAACCGCTTGGGGCAGCAGCCGCTGTCCTTCCAGCCGGGCACGCACTGGCGCTACTCCACCTGCGCGGACATCCTCGGCGCGGTGGTGGAGGTCGTCAGCGGAATGCGCTTCGGCGAGTTCCTCCGCAAGGAGTTTTTTGAGCCGCTGGACATGGTGGACACCGGCTTCTACGTTCCCGAAAGCAAGCGAAATCGCCTTGTGACCGCCTACAAGCGCACGGAAAGCGGGCTTGTGCCGTGGACAAGCACTCACCTTGCCGTCGGCGTTTACGACCGCGAACCCGCCTTTGAATCCGGCGGCGCGGGGCTTGTTTCGACGCTGGAGGATTACAGCCACTTTACCGATATGCTGCTGGCGGGCGGCACTTACGAGGGGCGGCGGGTTCTCTCGCCCGCAACAGTCGCCTGCATGACGCAGCCGCAGCTGAAAGACGCGGTTCGCCGCGATATGTGGGATTCGCTGGACGGGTACAGCTACGGGCACCTGATGCGCATTTGCGCTGAACCGGGGCGCATTGCCGGATTAGCTTGCGCGGGCGAATACGGCTGGGATGGCTGGCTGGGAACATACTTTGCCAACTTCCCCGGACAGCAGATGACGATTCTGTCGATGCAGAACACGGTTGATTCCGGTACGACACGGGTGGTTCGACAGATGCGCAACGCGGTTCTGGCGGCACTCAGCCGCGAAAATTAACCATAAAGGAAACGCGCTCAAGCCGGGGCGCAAAAAAAGGGTCAAGGGACAATGTCCCTTGCGGAGTCCAGAGGCAGCGCCTCTGGTGGGGCTTGGGGCAACGCCCCAACTGTTGGGCGTGTGACCATTCCAAAGGAAAAGTCAAGCCCGACACCTTGGTCGCAGGCAGCGAAGCGACCCTGCGCAGTAACTAAAAATGTTTCGATAAAAGTCAAGAAACATGGGAGTGCATCCGAAGGAGTCCAGAGGGCGACCGCAGACTTCGTCTGTTTTCATTGCCCTCTGGTTGCTGCATAAAAGACCTATATTGGAAAAGCAGCCAACTCCGGCAGCCACGCTCCACAATTATATTATTATAATGAAGGAAGTACACACCATGCAATGCGGTGACTACACCTACCGCGCCATCGACACCGGCGCGGAAATCATGGAATACTACGGGCAAGGCGGCGAAATCAACCTCCCGGAAACGCTCGACAGCCTCCCCGTTGTGAGCGTCGGGCTGTGCGCGTTCATCATGCGCACCGACCTGACCGCCGTCACGCTCCCTAAAACGCTCCGCCACATCGGCGGCAGTGCCTTCGAGGGCTGCTCGGCGCTGACAAGCATCACGCTGAATGACGGGCTGGAAACCATCGAGTACCGCGCGTTCGCGTCCTGCACCGCGCTGCGCGAAGTCGTGTTCCCCGATTCTGTGACAGCCGTCGGCGGCGCTGTCCTTTCGGGCTGCACCGCGCTGAATAGCGTCCACCTGCCGAACGCACTGACCGTCCTGCCCATGCAGGCGCTGATGAACTGCACGTCGCTGGAATTCTTGAATCTCCCGGACACCCTGACCCGCATCGACCACGAAGCCCTGCGCGGCTGCACACACCTGATGGCACTCGCCATTCCCGCATCCGTGCGCGAAATCGGGCATGACGCGCTGACGGGCTGTTCCCGGCTGAACGCGCTGACCCTCCCCGCCCCCTTCAGCGCCTATGCGCGTGACCTGCGCGTCGGGCTGGGGCTGATGACAGAGGGCGATACGCTCATCGTCGGCTCGTATCTGGGACAGGCAGAGAAGGGCAGCACCTACTCGGTCATTGAGTACATCGGTTCGGATACGGAACTCATCATCCCCGCGTTCATCGAGGGCTGCCGCGTGACGAAGTTCAATCAGCGAATTCTGGAGGACATGGACAGTCTGCGGATTTTGTCCGTCCCGGCGGGGTTTGTGGTTGAACCGACGCTGGTGCCGGAAGGCGCTCAGGTGGTTGTGCGCCCGCAGGTTTAAGGTAACTTTCCATTTGCAAACATAGTTTCCACGGACGAAAGTTGGATAAAAAGGAGTAACAAAATGAAGAAACTGCTGAGTTTGCTGCTGATGGTGCTGATGCTGCTGGGCGGCGCTGCCTTCGCAGAGGAGAACGAAGAGGACACGACCCCCGTCGTTACGCCGATTGTCACGTTCAAGAGCGGATTCTACGTCGGGTATCTCGACCGCGAAATCAAAATCACCGTATCGTGCAAGAACAAAAGCAGCGCAACTGTGCCGGAGAAGTATCTGGAGCTGCGCAATCACCGCGGCGAAGTGCTGGAGCGCGCGTTCTGGCGCAATCCGCGCTACGACCTGACCTTCTCGGTCTATGTGACGGAGGACATGCTGGGCGGCAACAAGCTGTCTGTCTGGCTGGACGGCGAGAAAGTGAACGAAACGGATTCCTTCGCCGCGTTTTCGGACATCAGCCTTCCGCGTGTCACCCGTTTGACCCCCTCTGAACCCGCTGTCGGCGTGATGATTGTGTGCAGCGGCGCATCAGAAAAGCAGCTGACTGACATGCTGAACACGCTGGACAAATACGGCGTGAAGGGGACATTCTACGTCACGGGCGATTTCGTGCGCCGCAACCCGGAGCGCATCCAGCGCATCATTGATGCGGGCCACGAGCTTGGCAGCCACGGCAACAACCTCATCAACATGACTGAAGTCTCCTACGCGCGTGTGCAGGAGAACATCCGCGAGCTGAACGACCTGTGCGAAGAGACTTTCGGCGTACGGCCGCGGTTGTTCTGTGCGCATTTGGGCGCGACGAACAGCATCGTCACCGCCATTGCCCGCGCGGAAGGCGTAGAGGACTGCCTGTTCGCAATCGACGCGTGCGACTGGTCGGACGCATATAAGGATAAGGTGTATCAGATGGTGTACCGCGTGACGAGCGACCGGGTGACGAGCGGGTGCGTGGTGCAGTTCCATATCAATGGGTATCATACAGCGGAGGTGCTGGATAAGGCGCTGGATAATTGGATCAATGTGAAGGGATTGCGCCCGGTGACGGTGGGTGAATTGATGCAGCTGTCTGGGCGGGATTTCCCCCCGCTCCCCGATTACGATTAAGGGAAGGGAAAAAGAGGATAAACACGCGGGCAAAGCATGGGAGTGAGACCAACTCAATCGCGCGAAGGGGTCAAGGGGGGGGGATTCCCCCTTGCGGGGTCAAGGGGCGGAGCTCCCTTGTGGGGTTTGGGGCAACGCCCCAACTGTTTCACGGGCGACCAACTCCAAGGAAGCTCCCAACAAAGGCGCAGGCAGCGAAGCGTCCCTGCCACTAACTTCGCGCTCCCGCAGGAGCGCCCCCAAGCTGCTCTACCCGCTGCTTGCACATTGTCGCGCCAAATGGGTGCGACCACGCTGCATGATTTCCGACCATAGCTGGTCTTTTCCGCAAGCAGGGGATTTCGCCTCTGCGGAGGCGACAAGGGGCAATAGAAACAGACGAAGTCTGCGGTCGCCCCCTTGACCCCTTCGGCGCCGCCACTTTTTGGGGTTATCTTCGGCTTGGCTTTGATTGTTTTGGGAAAATTTGCGTTAAGTTAGTCTCACTTAACTTTTTTCTTCCGCATCAAGCAGGAATTTTCGCCTGCAACCGCGAAATATCATTCTCGACCCCATGATTTCAGCACAAGGAGGAATTTTCCCATGTACGAAAAAGTATTTGCTTATCTGGATGCGCACGCGGAGGACTATGCCGCTCAGCTGTGCCGCTGGGTAGAAGTGCCGTCGGTGAAGGGCGAAGCCACGCCCGGTGCGCCGTTTGGCAAGGATGTGCGCCGGATGCTGGATGTGGCCATGGCGGACGCAAAGGCGTTCGGCTATGAAACCCGCGATTTCGACGGCTATGCGTGCGATATCACCCTGCCGGGCGAATCGGAAGAAGCCATCGCCGTGCTGGGACACCTCGATGTCGTTCCGGCGGGCGACAACTGGGCGACCCCGCCGTTCACCGCGACGCGCGTGGGCGACCAGATTTTCGCGCGCGGCACGAGCGACGACAAGGGTCCGGCGCTGGCGGCGCTGTATGCCATGAACGCCATCAAGGCAACGGGCATTCCGCTGAAGAAGTCCATCCGTCTGATTCTTGGCTGCGACGAGGAATCCGGCTGGGAGGACATGGCGTATTACTGCGCGCACACGGAAATGCCGGAAGTCGGCTTCTCCCCTGACGCTTCCTTCCCTATCATCAACACCGAAAAGGGCATGATTCACGGCTTCTTCACGAGCAAACTCGCGGAGGACGGCCTGCAGGTCAAGCAGCTGTGGACGGGTGAGCGCGTGAACGTCATCCCCGGCGAATCCAAGGCGCTTATCGCGGGCGGTCAGGAGGTTGCCGACAAGGTGGCGGCCTATGCCGAAAAGACAGGGCTTCCCTACACGGCAGAGGTGACCGCGGATGGCGTGTGGGTGACGGCGGAGGGCATCCCCGGACACAGCGCGTATCCCGAAGGCCGCCGCAACGCCATCGGCATGATGCTGGTGCTCCTGCGCGAGATGGGCGTGACCGGCGCGCTGAAGACGCTGGCGGACGCGGTCGGCATGGAGCACGACGGCGCGTCGCTGGGCTGCGCGTGCTCGGACGAGATTTCCGGCGCGCTGACGTGCAACATGGGCATCCTGCATATCAAGGACGGCAAGGTGACGGCGTCGCTCGACCTGCGCTGCCCTGTGGCGGCGGATTTGTCCGCGCTGACGAACTCGATTCGCGCGCACCTGCCCGGCTTTAGCGTCGATTCGCTGGAAATCAAGGAATCGCATCACGTTCCGGCAGACAGCAAGCTGGTGCGCTCGCTGCTGGACTCCTACACCGAGGTGACGGGTGAACCCGCCGCGCCGCACGCTACTGGCGGCGGAACGTACGCGAAGGTGCTCAAGCAGGGCGTTGCGTACGGCGCAGCATTCCCGGAGGATGAGGACTTGGCGCATCAGGCGAACGAGTACATCCGCGTATCGCAAATGGTCAAGGCGATGAAGATTTATGCCGCGGCGCTGATGAAGCTGGCGGCGGAATAAGGGGTACAGGCAAAACAGGCTATGGCGAATGGGCTATAGCCTGTTTTTTTATTGCGCTTGGTATTTGAAAAGTGCCGGGCAAGTCTTTCGACCTGCTCGGCGTTTGATTTGTCCTTGGCTGATTACTTGACTTCGTCCCAGTCGACGATTTCGCCCGTGAAGATGTCGCGAATCTGATTGAGCGTCAGCCCTTCGACCGCGTTGCCGTTATTCACGATGACCGCGATGCCGTCCATGCAGATGGTCACAGGGGTCAGACCTGCTTCCAGCTCGGACGCCTTGACTTCGCGGGAAGCCATGCCGATATCGAACGAGCCGTCCGCAGCGCCGCGCATACCGGTGGAGGAGTCAGAAATCTGCACTTCGATGTCCACTTCCGGGTGGAGTGCTTCGTAGGCTTCTTCGAGCTTCTGCATCAGCGGGCCGACGGAAGAAGAACCGCCGATGACAATCTTGCCTGCCACGGGCGCCGCCTGATATTCAGCCGGCTCTTTGGCGACGTACTTCTGCGCGGTCACAATCGTCTGACCTTCGGCAGAGAGAATCCAGTTGATGAAGTCCTGCGCAGTCGCGGAGAGGCTATCCGCCTTGTAAGCGATGTTGAAGGGACGCGCGATGGCGTAATCACCGCTGGCGACGTTTTCAGGGGTCGCTTCGACATAGACGGCTTCCGCACCATCTTCGGGGTTGCGCGCCACCTTCAGTGCCTTCACGGACGCATCCATCGAGCCGAGGGAGATGTAGCCGATGGCAGCAACGTCCTGCGAAACCGTGGTCTTGACTTCGGACGTGCCGGAGTACACAGCCGCTTCGACGGTGGTCATATCAACCTTGTTGCCGTCAGCGTCCTTCTGTTCAACGCCCGTCAGTTCGATGAACGCGGTGCGCGTGCCGGAGCCGTCCTCACGGGAAACAACGTAGATGGAGTCCGCCAGCGCGACGGTGAGCGTCAGCACGAGCGAAAGCAGGATGGCAGCAAACTTCTTCATTGCAGAAAAACCTTCCTTTCTGTCCGGGACACCTTCCTGATGTCCTGTTGCCCTTGTCTTTTTCCTTGGGTACGCCTGTATGATACCGCGGGAATGTAAAGGCAGAAAGGCAGGTTAGGTTAAGATTGTGTTAATTCGGGGTAGGCTCTTCAAAAACACTGTTTTTCTCGTTTTTACTCAATTTCATCCCATTTTTGTTGAAGCGCAGCGATGAGTTCATCAATTGTCATTTCTTGATTGACGTAGTTTGTGATAATGCCTGTTTGATTCAAGTAACGAATAAACTCTGTATTAGGGAAGCGTGGAACGCCATCGTTCATTATTTCTTGGCGTAAATTTTCTGAATAAAATGGGAATTTGTCTCTGATTTCGTTTCCATATATTTCAGGCGATTGATAAACCATCTGACTCCAATTGCCTAATGCAATCTGACTTTGGCAGACTTCATCAGCAAAATCCGAAAGAAAGTTCTGCGCCTTTTGAGGATAAGCTGTGCTTTTCGGGATGCACAAAGCATACAAATCAACAACAATGCAATTCATTCCATCAAGGTTAGGGAACGGTACATAGTGGTCTGGATTTGGTGTCAACCGCAGAATCGGCTTAACCCGCTGAGCATTGTCATAATCCATAATGTACCCTTTGCGAACCATTTCAGCATAGCAAGAAATTGTTCTACGGAAAACTGCAGTATCGAATTGCAAATCACCAGTTTCGTTGTACTGTGCAGACAAATATTGCATTAGAAATAGTGGGGTTTTTAGATTTGTGTACATTAAGCATATGTCTTCCGTTTGCGATAAATCTGACTGATTGCAAGCGCACAGCAGTGTTTCCAGCGAATATCCCGCAGACTGCGGAAACAGAAAATTCGCACGGTATGCAAGCGTATCATCCAGAGAAAAAAGATTCGCTATGTAATAGTATGGCAGTCCATACATTACATCATCTTTTGACAAATAAACAGCAAGCGCAGTCCAATCGTGATTCAACGCAGTATCATTTATAGGCAGCAGCAGATCTCTTTCCACTGCTGCTTGCAGCACCTTCTGATAGAGCAAAACAGCATCGTACTCTCGATTCGTCAGAAGTGACAAATCTTCTACCGTAATATTTGCGCTTTTATAGGATATTTTATATTTTGTTTCATTTAATATTTCTTCTCTGCACTCTAAAAAGTAAAATCGCGCATCTTCCTGCTCATTGCCTAAGATATTGATTGATATTGCATTTTCTGCAGTTGATGAAAGCGAAAAAAGCATGAACCCTAAATACGCAAGTGCCAAAATTCTCTTCATCAGCATACCTCCTTAGGAAAGCAAGGTGCGTTACAGTCAATTATCCCGCCTTAAGGCACCACCGCACAATCATTCATCTCCGAGCGGACAAACAAACTCGTCTTCACAAATCGTATGCTCTACCATATGCTCATGTGTTCCAGAAATGGTACTCCAGCCGCAGTCAACACAAGTATATATCGTCGTATATAAAGACGTTCTTTTCGTGCATTTATAGTTGTTTGCACATGCAGCTGATTCTTGCTTCCAACGACTAAACGCGCCACAAGAAACGATAAACATTCTCTTCTGTCCACAGTTCTCACATTGTGACGGTTCAGCCGCTGCAAGAGAAAAGCTCAAGCTAATCGACAAAAGCGCCACACAGAGAAGTTTGGCATATTTCTTCATAATGTATCCTCCTTTCACAGCAACGCACCTTACCTATTCTTACTATATCATATAAATAACACAAAATCAACAGATTGAGGATTTTTTGTGCTTGTGATTTTACACGCTCTTTACATTCCCCCGCCCGCGCATTTTACATTCCCGTGCTATCCTAAATAGCGGGAATGCATGAAGAAAGAAGGAATCAATCGACATGAAAGTCAAGGAGCAGGTCATGCGCTGGGTCTTTGCGGCGACAGCGGCGTTCTCCATCGCGGCCGTCGCGCTGATCTGCGTTTTTCTGTTTCTGAACGGACTGCCGTTCTTCACGAAATATGATTTGGGCGCGTTCCTGTCCGGAACGACGTGGAAGCCCGCCAACGATATTTTCGGCATTCTGCCGATGATTGTCGGCTCGCTCTACGTCACGGGCGGCGCATTGCTCTTTGGCGCGCCGGTCGGCATCCTCGCGGGAATTTATCTGGCGCGCTTCTGCCCGGTTCGCCTGCGCAAAATCATCGAGCCGATGATTGGGCTGATGGCGGGCGTGCCGTCGATTGTCTACGGCTTCTTTGGGCTGACGACGCTCGTGCCGCTCATCCGCGAAATGTTCGGCGGACGCGGGCGCGGGCAGTGCATCCTGACAGCGTCGCTGCTGCTGGGCATCATGATTCTGCCGACCATCATCCAGCTGACCTCCGCCGCCGTCAAAGCCGTGCCGAACTCCTACTACGAGGGGTCACTGGCGCTGGGCGCGACGGATGAACGCAGCGTATTCCGCGCGACTGTCCCGGCGGCGAAATCCGGCATTCTGGCGTCGGTTGTGCTGGCGATTGGCCGCGCCATCGGCGAGGCAATGGCGGTCAAGATGGTCATCGGCAATCAGCCGCGCCTGACCTCCGATTTGCTCAGCGGCATCCGAACGCTGACCTCCGGCATCGTCATCGAGATGGGCTACGCCGAAGGGCTGCACCGCGAAGCGCTGATTGCCGCCGGCATCGTGCTGTTCGTCTTTATTCTGCTGATTAACGCTTCCTTCTCCGTGTTGAAAAGGAGGGAACAGCAATGATGACCGCCCCCGCGTACCGCGCGCATCCCATCAGGAATTTCTTCCGCAATGAAGGCAACCGCTGGCGGCGTCATCCAGCCAGCGCGCTGCTGCGGCTGCTGTGCCGCCTGTCGGTGCTGATTACGATTTTCGCCCTGCTTGCCATCGTCATTGACCTGCTTGTCAAGGGCATTCCGCACCTGACGCCGGAGCTGTTCAGCCTGAAATACACGACGGAAAATCAGTCGATGCTGCCTGCCATCATCAACACGCTGCTGATTGCGCTGGTTGCGCTGCTTGTCGCTATCCCGATTGGCGTGGGCGGGGCGATTTATCTGGCAGAGTACGCCAAGCGCAACTCGCCGCTGGTGCGCACCATCCGCCTGACCGCCGAAACCCTGCAGGGCATTCCCTCCATCATCTACGGCTTGTTCGGCATGGTGTTCTTCACCGCCCTGCGCATCAACCTGACTTTGCTCTCCGGTGCGCTGACGCTTTCCCTCATGGTACTGCCGCTGATACTGCGCACGACCGAAGAAGCGCTGCTCTCCATCCCGGACAGCTACCGCGAGGGCAGCTTCGGCTTAGGCGCGGGCAAACTGCGCACGGTCATCAAAATCGTGCTGCCGCCCGCCATGCCGGGCATTCTCTCCGGCGTGGTGCTGGCGATTGGCCGCATCGTGGGTGAAACCGCCGCCCTGCTGTTTACCGCCGGCACGGTCGCGGACATGCCAAAGCATTTTCTTCTCTCTTCCGGGCGCACGCTGGCGGTGCATATGTATCAGCTGTCGCTGGAGGGGCTGCATTACGACCAAGCATACGCCACGGGCGTGGTGCTGCTGCTGCTCGTGCTGGGGCTGAACAGCCTGTCCAGCCTGATTTCCCGCAAAATCGGAGGAAAAGCATCATGATTATCGACATGCAGGAAGCCATCAAAAACAAAACCGCACATCCGAATGATACGCCCGCGGACGTAAAGATTGCCATCAAGGACTTGAACCTCTACTACGGCGCATTCCACGCCCTGCACGGCATCAACCTCGACATTGAGCGCGGCAAAATCACCGCGTTCATCGGGCCGTCCGGCTGCGGCAAATCGACGCTGCTGAAAACGCTCAACCGCATGAACGACCTCATTCCCGACTGCCGCGTCGAGGGCAGCATCACGCTGGACGGCGAGGACATTTACGGCAGCATGGACGTGAACCTGCTGCGCAAGCGCGTCGGCATGGTATTCCAGAAGCCGAACCCCTTCCCCATGAGCGTCTACGACAACATTGCCTACGGCCCGCGCACGCATGGTATCCACCGCAAGGCACAGCTGGACGAAATTGTGGAAAGCAGCCTGCGGAACGCCGCCATTTGGGACGAGCTGAAAGACCGTCTGAACAAGAGTGCTTTGGGGCTTTCCGGCGGTCAGCAGCAGCGGCTTTGCATTGCGCGCGCGCTGGCGGTTGAACCGGAGGTGCTGCTGATGGACGAACCCACCTCGGCGCTTGACCCGATTTCCACGAGCAAGATTGAAGAATTGTGCATGGAGCTGAAAGGGAAGTACACCATTGTGATTGTGACGCATAACATGCAGCAGGCTTTGCGCATCGCGGACACGACGGCATTCTTCCTGTTAGGGGATATGGTGGAAGTTGGGGCGACGGATCAGCTGTTCTCGATGCCGCGGGATAAGCGGACGGAGGATTATATCACGGGCCGCTTCGGCTAAGGGTTGTTCGTGGAAGGATTTTTTGCTATAATGCAGGGGAAAGGATAGGCGGATTAGGGATAAAGGATAGCAGGGGAACGCGCTCAAGCCGGGACGCAAAAAAGGGTCAAGGGGCAATGCCCCTTGCGGAGTCCAGAGGCGGCGCCTCTGGT
>ERZ780223.2043-NODE-2043-length-18114-cov-4.010133_pt1 | contig 18114 bp, 10 predicted proteins | sample MGYA00511016_ERZ780223 | MGnify/ENA primary metagenome ERZ780223 (study PRJEB29588, sample SAMEA2159032) | human gut metagenome | biome: human gut; feature: human-associated habitat; material: faeces | place: Denmark | collected 2008/2010 ... | reverse complement strand
ACGAGCCTTTTACCGTTTGGGAAACTGTGTTTATCCAAATGGTCTGCTCGCTAAGTTTGTGCAGACTCGTAGGGTTGCCCCGGAGATTGTCTCTTATCTCTCCATATCCTTCGATACCGGCTTATACGCTTTCGCTACAATGCCGTTATCTGTTGGATAAAAACGCTCCGGATACTTGAATTTCTCCTCATACTTTTTCATCAAATCCTTTGGCATACTGAGAAGTTTCTCCGACTCAATCGGTGCATAGGCAATGAAAAACTTGCCGGCAATAATGTCCAGCATTTCACGGTTGCTCTCGTCTTTCACATAGCACTTTTCAATCTTCCAACCGTCCTTTCCACCGTATTCATCAGCCATATATGCTTCCAGTCGCACATTTTTATCCGAGCCGTCAAGGGAAGAAGCATAGATAGAGTATCCACCCATACCTTCGATGAAAGCCTTATTGTTACTGCCGACAACATAGGTTCGTTCTTCCTCTGTATAAGATTTGTCGAAGCTGTCAGCTGTAAAAACAATATATCCGACAGTATGACTTCTATCTTTTTCTGCCTGTCGCAAATGAGCCTTCAACTGCTGATAACTCATCTCAACATTTTCAGGTTCGGAGTAGATTGCCCTGTTGAGTTCAGCACCGTTCATCTTGCCTTCTTCGTTGCAAATGATTGCAACCTCATCATCAAACGGCATATATTCCTCAATATATCCGCCTACGGTTTCCTGCATTGCTTCAAGCGTATCCTCGATTTCAATGACCTTTGGATACTTGTCCGGTTCAATAAGAATGACAGAAATCTTTTCAGAGGTTTCAGCCTTTTCAAAGGTATCCTCATCAATGTTTAGTGCAAGTGAACTGCCGTTTTCCCACCTCATATGGATTTGACCTGCGTCGTCAACGAACTTAACCGTTCCTTTCAAACCATAAGGCATTTGGTTTTCGCCTTGCATTTCTTGAAGGATAATCTGCGTTCCCTCCGGGTACATTTCTCTGATTTTTTCAACATTCATCTTTCAAAACTCCTTTCGTGTTTCTTTGATATTCCTAACTTGATACAAAGAAAGTCGTTGACATCCTTTCCGCACTTGGGCGGATCGTCAACGACTTCGTACTTATCCGAAAGAATAGTTTGCAACGCCTTGGTTGCTTTTCTTCCGGCAATATCATTGTCCAAATGGAGAATGATACGCTTAATTGACTTGTCTTTTTCAAGCAAATTTCTAACCGTAACAGGCACTTTCGAGTCCCCGATATTTTGCTTTGGCGAGTACACTCCGGCAAGAGAAACGAGATTAAGTTGTCGCCAATTCTTTCCCTCCAACTTCATCAAAGTTGCATAGGAGAGTAGGTCGATGGCACATTCAAACAAATGAACCTCGCCGGTGTTTTCGGCAGTAAGACGGAAAGAATATTGCTTTTTGCTACCGGTGCAGTCGCCCATAAGTCTTGATTGATTTGTGGCTCTGTAAGCTGCATACTTTGGTTTATTACTTTCGTCGTAGCCGATAAAAACAACATTGTGATACGGCAGCGATTCAATTACCAGTTCCTTTTCCAAGCAGTAATTGATGATTTCGTAATCAATGCCACGCCCGAAAAGATATTCAAATACCACATCCGTAGTGGAACTTCTTTCGGGGAGTAGCAACGGTTGATTAACATAGCCTTTTGCGTTTTCGGGTGTCGGAGACCTTACCGAACTGTTTCCCATAATAGTCTGAACTGCTTCAACGAAGTCCATTCCACGAACTTTTATAAGGTAATCGAGGGCAGATTTGCCCCCGATACCTCTTGACCACCACATCCATTTTCCGTTTGAAATTTTCAAGCTGTCGTGGGTTCTTGTGGTATAGGTGTTGTTTGAATACTTCACAAGCTCGTTCGGTTCATACTCTCTGAGATAGGTCAATAAGTCCATTCGCTTGGCTTCGGTTATGACCTCCGGTGCGATATATGGCATATAAACCACCTCTCTTTACACAAGGAAGTCGATTACCTTATCGCTTATCTCATCGCAATAAGCGAGCTTCGCAATCAGCAAAAGAACATCGGTGACCGGACACTTAACATCATTCCAGAAAAGCCAAGCAATTTCCGCAAGGTCTTCCTCCTCATAAAGAGCGATAATGTCAGCCTGTGAAAAATCGGTTTGAATGCAGATGTCAATGAGTTCTTCATAGAAACTGAGTTTAGCAATTCTGAGATTGATTTCCGCCTTATTAGCCGGGAATTTTTCGTTTTCCAGTTCGTGATAAGCATTACTTAATCGGCGAACAACGCACATCTGTGGTGCGTTAAACGGATTGATTTCCTCGTTTCCGAAAAAGAAATCTACCGTCAAGTCCTTTTCTTTCATATTATCTTTCATAAGTTTTCTCCTTTCGTGCAGTCGGCACTTCGCCCTCATCAGGCTCGCCACCGACAATTTCATTTTCTGTTTTGTCCATATTGAGCAGGATATTGAGTTCATCAAGCCTTGCAAGTTTAGTCCTCAATTCGTCCTCTTGGATAAACGGTTTTTGGACTTCTTTCTTTGCAGTTTCAAATTGAGCTTTAGTGTTTTCAAGTTCACTTTCGGCAAAGGTTAAACTCTCCGCAAACTTCTCAATGCCGTTGTCAATACGAGTGATGTTGCCGTGTGCGTCGTCGCCGAGCGTAATGTTTTTGCTTGTCGCACCTTTAATCCTAACCTCGTAGCTGCGCTCTGTGGTGTTGAAAAGAAGTTCCGTTTCAAATCCTCTGTACTTGCCGAGAGGAATAGGGTCGGGGCTGTTCATCTGCTTGCAAGCTTCAATGATTGCTTTGCCGGCTTCTGCTTTTTCGAAATAAAAAACACCCTTAACCTCCATACCGATAAAGCGGTCATCTGTTGGTTTCGGGTGCTGCTTCGTAGTTTCCACATCTGCTTTTAAGCCGTTTATGCGGTTTTCAAGAGAAGTGATACGCTGCGGGTAATATTTGATTATCTTATCTTCCAAAGCGTATTTTTCAGAAAGAAAATTGGATTTTAACAGTTTCAACTTTTGTACCTGAATATCTAAATCCATCTTCTCTTTGATATACGGATTGCCGGTTGCAAGCATTTTAATCTCGGCATAAGACAGTGCGGTTTCGTCAATATCTTCCGCACTTCTGACCGGAGATTTGCTCGTCATAATCTGACTTGCAAACTTTTGCTTGCCCTCTACAAGCTGATAGAGATATGCGTCAAAGGTCTGTTCCGTAACATAGCGGTAAATATCTACTTCCGGGTTTGAGTTGCCTTGACGGATAATGCGACCGCTGCGTTGCTCCAAATCTGCCGGTCTCCACGGACAATCAACATCGTGAAGTGCGATAAGCCTGTCCTGAACATTCGTCCCGGCTCCCATCTTTTGAGTAGAACCGAGTAGCACTCTGACTTCGCCTTTGCGTGTCTTTTGGAATAACTCCTTTTTCTTAACATCGGTGTCTGCTTCGTGGATAAAGCGAACTTCACTTTCGGGAATGCCTCGCTCAATCAACTTCTTTCTGATGTCGTTATACACCGAAAAAGTACCGTCGTTCTTTGGCGTTGATAGGTCGCAGAACACAAGCTGCGCCGATTTCTTGTCGGTTGTTTCTTCCCAAATGCGATAGATGTTGTCAACGCAGGCATTGATTTTGCTGCCCTCATAATCGGGTAACATATCATTGAGCATACGCTGGTCAAGTGCCAACTTTCTGCCGTCGTTTGTGATTTTAAGCATATTGTCAACGCTTGAATCCACACCGCCGCTGCGAACTTTCTCGGCTCGCTCTGCAAGAGAGGCAACCATTTCTTTCTGCATTTCAGACGGCTTGACCGCTACATTGTGAAAGTGTGCTTCGGGTACAGGCAATGCCAACATATCCGCTGTTTTAATGTCCGCAACTTCTTTGAACATTGCCATAAGCTCCGGCAAGTTGTAAAATTTTGCAAATCGTGTTTTTGCTCTGTATCCCGTACCCTCCGGTGTAAGTTCAACTGCTGTTACAGTTTCTCCAAAGGTACTTGCCCACGAGTCGAAGTGCTGTAAGTTGTTTTTTACGAGCGTGTTGTACTGCAAGTATCGCTGAATAGTATAGAGTTCCACCATACTGTTTGAGATAGGAGTACCGGTTGCAAATACCGTTCCTCGACCGCCTGTAAGCTCATCAAGGTATCTGCACTTCATAAACAGGTCGGAAGATTTCTGTGCTTCTGTCTGTGCGATACCGCCCACATTACGCATTTTGGTATAAAGGTACAGGTTCTTGTAGTAATGACTCTCGTCAATAAAGAGCCTGTCCACACCGAGTTCTTCAAAGGTTACCACATCGTCTTTACGGCTTTGGTCGTTGAGTTTTTGCAGTTTCAACTTCACAGCCTTTTTCGACTTTTCAAGCTGTTTAACGGAGAAATTCTCTCCACGGTTTTTCTTTAAGTCGATAATGCCGTCAGTCAATTCCTGAAGCTGTTGCTCCAAAATCGCCCTCTGCCTTTCAACAGACATAGGTATCTTTTCAAACTGACTGTGACCGATAATAACTGCATCATAATCTCCCGTAGCAATTCGACCACAGAACTTTTTACGATTCTTCGTTTCAAAATCTTTCTTCGTTGCAACAAGAATATTAGCCGCAGGATAGAGTTGTAAGAACTCGGCTGCCCATTGTTCGGTAAGATGGTTCGGGACTACAAAAAGCGACTTGTTGCATAATCCTAAACGCTTTGACTCCATAGCGGCAGATACCATTTCAAAGGTTTTGCCTGCACCCACTGCGTGTGCAAGCAAAGTATTACCGCCGTAAAGAATATGAGCTACCGCATTTTTCTGATGTTCACGCAGTTCAATTTCGGGGTTCATACCGTTAAAGGTAATATGACTTCCGTCATACTCACGGGGTCTTATGCTGTTGAACTTTTCGTTATACATCGTCGTTAGCTTTTCTCGGCGGGTAGGGTCAGCCCATACCCAATCCTGAAAGCCTTGTTTGATAAGTTCCTGCTTTGCCTGTGCAATTGCCGTTTCCTTTTTGTTGAGAACGGCTTTTTTCTTACCGTCCTCATCTTCGATATAGTCAAAGATACGGACATCTTTCAGGTTCAGCGTTTCCTCGATTATCTTGTATGCGTTAATACGGGAAGTGCCGTAAGTGCTGTACGCTTTCACATTGGAACGGTCATAACTTTTGCCCTCAATGTTCCATTCGCCGGTATATTGAGAGTAGTGTACTTTGATGTTCCATTGTGCATAGCGTGGAGTATCAAGAAATTCAAACATAAACTTCTCAAAGATTTCGGGCGGTATCCAAGTTGCACCGAGCCTTACGGATATTTCGCTTGCGGTCAAGTCTTTCGGCTGAACTTTTTCCAGAGCCTCTACATTGATTTTGTAATCTTCGGGATAAACCTCAGCAGACTTTTTGGCTGTGATAAGTTTTTCTCGGACATTTCCCGAAAGGTACTCATCTGCCATCAAATACTTTTGCTCGGTTACATTTCCATAACCGTAAAGCGGGTTTAAGATTATGACGCCCTTTAAGTCGGAGAATAATTCTTCTTCGCTTTTGCCTGTAAGCTCACGCATATATGCCATATCAATGGTTGCTTTCTCTCCCATAGATACGGCAAGCGCTTCGTCCGCCGTATCAACCTTCGTTATCGGTTTATGCGGTTTGATTGTACGCTTAAAGAACATATCTGCCTTGCGTTCAAGTTCACCGTTTTCGTTGATAACTTCAAGTGCGGAAAGTAGGGCAAAGGAACTGTCATCACCGAATGCCGACACATTGGCTCTGCTGTTAATCAGTCCGTATTTCTTTGTATAACCGTCATAAAGGCTGTTGAGTTTTGACTGCTCGGCTTTGATTTCTTCGTCGGGATAATCTTCGGTTTGAAGTTCAATCAGGTTGCGGACACAATCTCTTATCGCAACCATACCCTTAATGCGGTTTTCGGCTGTTGCAGATACTATGGCAGGCGACATACGAGAGTTCTCACGGAAATAGATTTTATCGTCAACAATCGTGTATGAGAAGTTTCTCACATTAGGGTCTGCCGGGATAGAATTATCTTCTTCCTCAAGTTCATCTTCCACTTCGTAATCGGAAATTTCTCCGTGTATATTCGCTACCGCTTCCGATAACAATTCTGATAAATCTGCATTTTCAAACGGTACGCAGGTTACTTCTTCTCCAAAGCGACCGCTTACTGTTTTCATTTCGCCCAGTATCATTTCAGGATGCTCTACAAAATATGAGTTCATCGTGATACCATTTTCATTCGTGCCAAACTGTACCCAGTCAGGTTCAATATCAATGAGCCTGTCACGCTTTTGCAAGAACAAAATATCCGATACGACCTCTGTTCCGGCATTGCCCTTAAAAGTAACATTCGGCAGTCTGATTGCTCCGAGAAGTTCTGCTCTTTGAGCAATATATTTTCTGACCGATGAATTGGTTTTATCCATTGTGCCTTTGCTCGTAACAAGAGCCATTACACCGCCGGGTCTTAACTTATCCAAAGACTTGGCAAAGAAATAGTCGTGAATAAGGAAGTTGTACTTATCGTATCTCTTGTCTGTCACCTTGAAATCGCCGAACGGCACATTGCCGATAACTCCGTCAAAGAAACTGTCGGGAACATTGACTTCTTCAAATCCTTGTGCCGCTATTGAGGATTTCTGATAAAGCTGCTGTGCAATACCTGCCGAAACGGTATCAAGTTCAACGCCGTAAACTTTTGCGTTTTCCATTGATTTTGGCAGCATACCGATAAAATTACCGATACCGCAGGACGGCTCTAACAAATTGCCCTCACGAAATCCCATCTGTTCCATTGCTTTGTATATGGCATTGATAACTGCTGGAGGGGTATAAAAGGCGGTCAAGGTGCTTTCTCTTGCCGAAGCGTATTCTTCGGGTGAAAGCAAAGTGTAAAGCTCTACAAACTCATCTGTCCACGCAGAATTATTCTCGTCAAAGGCTTCGGGCAAACCGCCCCAACCGACATATTTAGATAAGACAAGTTGTTCTTCGGGTGTAGCAAATCTGTTTTCAAACTCACATTCTTTGAGTACCTTTATTGCTTCTGCATTTCTGCGAAAACGCTCTTTCTTGCCGACTTGTTCAACAGGATTAGAACGCAAATCAAAATTGTTTCGCTCTGCCATCGGCACATCAGGGTGCAGGTCAAAACTTTTTACCTTTTCTTTTTTCTTTTTCTCCCAAGCAGGAACAATCGGCTCAGGTTCTTTATCGTAACCGTTTCCGATACGAATGCCCTCGTTATACATCTCATCGTAGCTGTCAAAACCGTTTTGAACGGCTACAATTTCTCGGTAGTCCTCAATCGGAACTTTACCGATATTGGTTGCTACCATATCGCTTCTTTCGGCATTTTCAAGGAGTGCTTCCATTGTGGCAGAAGTGCAGCCGGTTAAATCCGGTGTCTGTTTGAAAGCATTATCTGCTTCTTCAAACCATTCCGTACCTACATCGGCAAGAGTTTGATTTGCGATACTGCCGAGATAATCAAAGAAGTCATCTGCCGATTTGTGGCTTTGTGCCGCTTCTCTAATTTCATCAAAAGAGAGTTCGTTAGTAACATACTGACCGCCGGCATTGCTGTCGGGGTTGAAGTACATCCAAGTAACGCTTTCTTGCTCTCGGTTAATGAAAAAGGCATCTTCATAATCTGTTTTCTGTTCGGTTTTGGTATCGTTTTGAGCGATATTTTCGCCTGTATCTGCTTTTTCTGCGGCAGGTAATACCGTTACTCTCAGGTGTTCGTTCATTGGATTTTCACGCACTTTACGGTCAAATTCCGAACGCTCAAACTCTTTGTTAAATAACGGCATTTCGGTATCATAAAGCATTACTCTCTCATCATCAAAAGATAAGATTTCGTATTCCGAAGCACCGATATATACTGTATCGCCAAGATGATATTCATAGCGTGCTTCCGTTTCTATCTCGTTATTTTCAATTTCGGGTGGGGCAGCAGAGAGGATTTCACGATTTCTTTGCTGCTCTGCAAGTTCTGCTCGCCGTTCTTCTTGTTTTTCAAGCCACTTTGGATACTGCTCCTTTTCTTTTGGATTGAGGTATCTGTCCATACGGATAAGTTCTCCGATACGCTTTTCAACCTGATTCCATTTAAGAGTGAGTTTAGGTGCGCCGTTTCCAAATCCTTTTGAAAGGGTTATGCCTTTTCCGTCGTGGTTTTCATCAATACCTGCACCGATAATAACAGGATATGAACCGCCCCAACCGTATTCATTTTTGAGAAAATCTGCGTTTTCCTTTGCGGACAGGCTCTTTTCAAACTGCTCATAGATACGCATTTTACCCTCGGATATTCCGCTTCCACGGGTGAGAACTGCGTCGATAATCTCTTGAGAAAAAGAAAAGGCAGAGGACTTTTGTTCCTCTGCCTGACTGTTTGATATTAAGCTCATCTGCATATCCGTTGACGGTAACGGGTTTATCCTGTCGGTTAATTCTCCCAAAAGACGCATTGCTTCGAAGTGCTGGGCGATTACGCCCCAATCATAAAAACTCTGCTTTGTTCGACTTTCGTACTTGCCCTCCCACAAGTGAAGAACATTCTGAAATGTCTTGTAGCCTACCGTTCTGCCGTCCTCCAATGTGAGTTCGGTGTAGTCGTTATTGAAAATACTCTTAACATATTCAGTCCTATCCGAATTACTTGTGTTTCTTTCAAAGAAGTCTTTGATTTCTTCTTTTGAAGCGGACAGGTGTGGGGTAGTGCCGAGTATTTCTCTGATTGTATCGTCTCCGCCGAAAAACGGCAGGCTCTTGTCCTCGTGTTCTCTGTCGTAATACTCTAATTGAATATTACCTGTTCCTTCACGATTTCCTGTGCCGAGTTCCTGATATTGTTCATCAAGCGAACCCATTTCATCATATCGTTCGCTTTCATCTGCTCCGTCAGTCCCTCTTTCTGTGCCATCTGTCTGACCAAGGTTTCCTCCAACTCGGTCGCTCTCTGCTGAACTTCCGCCAAGTGCTGAGTAAGCGTCCCTTTCGTCAAAAGATTGTAATACAGGATTTTGTGATGTTCTTTCAGATAAGTTTTCCTCATCCTCGACCATTTGCCGAGAGTCACTTCCGACTGTTCGGGCAGAGTCAGGTTCGGAAGATTGTAGTCTCCCACCATCGTGTATGTGATTTCGTTCATCGTTTTGGCTCCTTTCGTCTTTGTTATCTTTATTGTAATCAAATTGGCTTTGCTCATCAATTATGCGATTTTCTCTGTCCAATGCCATTACGGTTTTGGATATTTCGGAAAGTCCCATTTCTGCAATATCGCTTGTGGCAATGCCGAGAGCATTAAGTGTGTCCTGTGTATTAAAGTTTGTTACATCACGAAAATCGTCGGCTTCAAAGTATTCTTCTGCATTGATACCGAGCCTTGACATCATCATATATGCCACGCTGTTTGTAACAACCTTTTTGTAAAGGCTTGCAATCATATCCTCGCTGAGTTCTTCAAGAAAACTGTCCTCACTGATATACACAAGGTCATTCAGATAGTCGGGAAGATTATCTTCGGCAGCATTTTGTGCGGCACTCATTACAGCATTACTCAAACTACTCTTGTTTTCAAGCTCACCGAATGTGCTTTCAAGCGTTTCAATAACACTTGCGTCATATTCATCTCTCATATTCCAAAGCGGAACAGGACGAGAGTATCTGCTTTCGTGTGTATCGGATATATCAAAGTAATGGGTAAGCCTTTGTCTGCTTCTGTCTGCGTCCTCAAACACGGCAATACCTTTTGCTCCCTTATTTACCCAACGACCGAAAGAAGTATTCCATCTTTCAATTTCAAGTACCGCCGTTGCATCCGGTCGCTGTGCAAAGATTAACAGTTGCTCGTCAAATCGCAGTTTGTAGTTTCTGCAAGCCGACTCCAAAAACTTCTGCCAGCTTTGCGGATTTGAAACAACCGTCTTGCAAGTTCTGTCATACAGTTCGGATATGAGTTCGTATTTCCTCGCCATTTATTTGCACCTCCTTATCGTGATTTTTCTTTGTCTTTGGCAGACTTCATATTTTCTTTTGCGGCTGGTTCTACGGTATGACCGTTTCTCTCGCAAAGCTCAGCAAATTCGCAGATGTGATAGAGATTTGTACCAACCTCTAAATGATAGTCGTCGATATATCTGCAAGTTCTCTCCATTGTTTTGCCATCGCTGAGTTTAATGGTTATTTTTTCGCCGTCCGCAATGCGAAACTGCTCTTTATAGTGGGAGTCGATGAAACGAATGCCACGCTCTGCGTCTTTCAAATGGCTGTTTAGCCACTCTTTATGATAGCAATAGCAGTACAGATTGTACTCGCCCCTGTTGGGGTTAAACCTCATAAGATAGCTGTATTTTTCCGTATCAAGACGAATGCCGTAATGGTTGCGGTCGTCATTAAAGGAGCTGTCGGGAGTGGAATAACAGTAAGAGGACATAGCCTTTCTGCCGGACAAAACATCTCCGTCACGCAACCCGTTTATAACGCCATCAAATTCAGCCTTAAATTCATCGGTTTTTAAGTCTTTTCTGAAATCGTTCCAAGTCGTCCAAAACTCGTTTCCGGTAGAACCGAAGTCCGCTCGCAAATATCCGATAAGACCGGTCTGCATAGAGAGCTGCTGGCTTTGGCTGTATGTGTATTTACGCTCTGCTTCGGTCAATACTCTGTAATCCATTTTTCTCACCTCGCTTGTTCGTTTGATTGCCTTTGCTTCGGAATAGAAAAGCCATATACTTCGGCAATCTTATCGCCGAGCCTTTTGGTAACTCTTGTGATGTCGGCTCTTGTGACTTTTCCGTTATAGATTTTATCTTGCAGATTTTCAATCTGCGTATCGGTAACACCATCTTTGAATACACGGTACAGATAATGGTTTGTGCCGTCGTGATGAACGGCATTGGCTCGAAGGTCGCCGTACTTGTCCACATACCATTCGGTATAATCGGTATCGGAATAAAGGCAATCCGTTATATTGCCGGAATCAATCATTTTGTATCCCGTCACTCTGCCGTTCCATCTGCCAAGGTCGCCGATAACGATAATCGGTTGTGAAAACTGAATATCGAGATTTCGCCTTTCATCGGAAAGGTAATCGTCATTTGCTTCAACCATATACTCATATAGCTTGTTTTCGTCGTTAGGGTCATCATCTAAACCGTTGATTTCAAGGTATTCCTTATAACTGTCACGCCAGTCATCAGCTTCAAGGTTCATATTGCTCCAAATAATATGACGGTCACTCTGTTCCCGTCTGCTCATCAGCACCACCTCCCAAATAAGAGAACAGCTTATTAACTTTGGTCTGCTTCTGAAGCTCAATAATCAAGCTCATATCCGGAATGGTGATACCCGGAATTTTAAGTATGCTTTCCATATCAAGCTGCTGCAATTTCTTTTCCGTATTGCAACCTGCGTCAAACAGTTTCGTCAGAAGCTTTGTTTTCTGCTGAAAAGTGAATTTCTCTTTCATTATTTGTCCTCCTTATCGTTATTTACAATTTTGCATAGGTTCGATACATATGCTCACAACGCTTTCGTCCTCTCTGAACTTCGGGACTGGGCGCAAGTTCGGGGTGTGAAGCCTGAAGCTTTGCTCGTGACCTTCTGACACTCTCGAAATGCGGTAAATGCAGTTCTTTATAGCAATTCATAATCACCGCAAAAGGCAAACCGCCTATATCTTGATTTTCATACCGTTGATAACAACGATTACAAACGAGAAGATAAAGTTTCATATCGTCGTTTCGTGCGTCTGTATTCTCTTTGAGAATAGTTAGCACTTGGTTTTCTATCGTATTGGGATTATTCATTTCATTCCTCCAAAAAAATATGGGCGGAGTTTTTTACGCTCCGCCCACTGTGTTTTTCCTTATTTCTTTCTGTTTTTAATCTGCAAGAAGATAAAGCCGCCGACAATAAAGGCGACCAATACAACTGCTACGATTGTTTTAGCGTCCATTACTCATCGTCCTCCTTTTTCTTTTTTCTGAGTGCAGCAAAGACTGTTCCCGCAATTCCGAGAGCAGAAAGCCCTGCAAGCACAGTCCACAAGCCGACCTTGCTGTTATCTCCGGTCTTAGGTGTATCCCTGAGAACATTATGCATTTCCACAACGGTGGTAGAGCCAACCTTTACGCTTGCTTTTTTATCGGCAGGTAAAACATATCCGGCAGAAACATTGTCGCCGACTTCCGATACGGTATATTCGCCGATACGAAGTCCCTCAATAAAAATTTCGCCGTTTTTATCGGTTGTGAAGCTGCGGTCATAACCGTTTTCTCCGGTTACTCTGAAAGTGAAGCCCTCAACCTTACCGTCAGAAGATGTCTTTTTGATTTTAAGGTTGCCTTTCATTGCCTGATTGATAAAGCCGACTCCTGCTTTGTTTTCAACATTGTAGGTGGTTTCATCATTCTCAATAAAGACGGAATAAACACCCTTATCAAGTTCAAAACCGTCCGGTGCTTTGGTTTCTCTTACAAGATATTTTCCGTAGAGAAGTTCTTTCATCTCGTAGATACCTGTTGAGGTTTCTTTAAGATTTCCGATAAGCTCATCACCGTCGTCAAGTTTGCCATCGCCGTTTACATCTCTGTAAACTTCAAAGGTTGCACCTGTAAGTTTGTTATCGGGATAATCTGCGTCAACTTTGGTAAGCTGAATGTTACCGTGAATATACTCATTGGCAATTTCAACTTCAATGACCTGTTCGTTTTTAGAAATATTGACCTCGCAGGAAGTATCGTCAAGGACAAATCCTGTCGGAGCTTCAATCTCTCTTACAATCCACTGTCCATAAGGAACTTTTGCAAAAGAAAAACTGCCGTCCTTTTCAGATGTGGCAGTCATAATAGCGTGTTCTTTTGTAAATTCGGTTTCATCTGCTTTGAAGATGCCGATTAAAGCACCTCCAAGTGCTTCTCCATTCTCGTCAATCTTCTTACCGGATACAGAACCGTAGATGAGTTTATTCTCAATCGGCTTACCGTCATTTACTTTGATTTCAACAATTTCGGTGTCCTGACCGGCATACTCAAATGTGAACGGATACTGTGTATCAGAAAGGATATAATGCTCATCTGTGGTAATTTCCTTGATATAGTAGCTGCCAAACGGAAGGTCTGTATTCGCAATCGCTGTTCCGTTTTCATCAAGCGTGATAATCTCAATCAAACCATCTGCCGGAATGACTGTGCCGCTTGAAGATACAATATCTTCTTTTGCGTATAGTCCGAAGCTGATGTTTTTGATTTCATCATTCTTACCGATACCAAAGGTGTCATTCTGTTCAAGCACCTTTTCAAGAGAAATCTTTACTTTCTGTCTCTCGTTATAGAAGCTGGTTACGGTTTCTGTTACGGCTACATCCTGACCTGCATAAGTGAGTTCAACCGAATGTTTTTCGTTATTGATAACCATACCGTTAGGTGCTTTGATTTCTACTACCGTGTATTTTCCGAGATAGAGTTCCTTGCTCTTGGCAAAGCCGTCCTCATCTGTTGTTACGGTATCTACCACATCGCCCTTGTGATAACGAAGTGTGCCGTCCGGTGTGATAATATCTTCATCGGCTGTGATTTCATAAACCGCACCTGCAAGTCCTTTGACTGTATATACCGGCTGATAAATCACATCTTTATCTTTCTCGCCAAAAACATTCACACCAAAGAACACCTCGCCGGTTTTCTCAACGGAAATTGTGCCTTTCTGAGCCATATTCGGCTTATCCACCTTAATCAATGTGATACCGCCTTCCTGTGTGGAGTTTTCTTCCGTTACATCAAAAGGAACAGGAGTACTGTCGAGTACATACCCATAGGGCGCTTGAACCTCAACAAGTGAATAACCTTTGCCGTATTCAAGTTTTTCGGGAGTTACAAGCTGTCCGTCTGCGTCGGTGTAGAAAGTGTCGATAGTTGTCGGTGTAGGATAAGTAAATGTCATACTTACTTTGTTTCCGGCAGGGTCATAGATTTGGAAGCCTGCACCTGCATACGGAATTGTCTTGCCTGTTTCTGCATCAACCTTTACCACCTTGATATAGCTTTCAAAGTTTGCGTTGTTGATGAGATAACGGTAGGTCTGTCCGTCCTGAGAAATGAAAACATCAAAGTCTTTCATAAACTCACGACCTTCCCAACCTTTGGTCTGATGAACGGTATATACGCCGTAAGGCATATCATTTGTCTGAGCAAAACCGTTTTCATCACAGACAACAGTATCTCGTTCATCTTCTTCTGCTGCTTCAAAACTTCCGGAAGATTTAAGATAGATTTCAAAAGTTGCACCGCTTTCAGGTGTTTCAATCTTTGTTTCACCGTCATCGGTGTGTTTGATGATAGCGATATTTCCTTTCATAACCTGTTCGGTAACATCGTTAGAAACAAGGTTGTGTTCAATCGTAAAGAGCTTTGGTTCTGCACCTACCTTGTGTACTGTCTTATCAAGAAGATAGCCCTCGGACGGTGTGATTTCTCTTACTGTCCAATCGCTGTCGCAGACATATTCTTTTGTGGTGAACTGTCCGTCGCTGTCGGTTACATACTTATCCACAAGTGTTTCGCCTTTGTAGATACCGTAAACAGCACCGGAAAGTTTAGCGTCACCCTGAGCAGTGCCTTCTTCTCGGTCGCTCTTTGTTACAGTTACGCTGAACTTTTTAAGAATATTGGTAAAGTCTCGGTTTGTAACCTCATTCCATTTAATCGGTGCAGTCTGCTTTTCCGGAACAACATAACGGATTGCTGTATCCACTTCTTCGAGCGTATATGGTGTGCTTCCGCTAATAAGTACATCTTTGAATGTTGCAACACCATTTTTGTCAGTAACCGCATATTCATCAACGGCAATGCCTGCAAGGGAAGTACCGTAAAGGTGGAATTTCACACCCTCCACAAGATTATCTTCCGATGACTTGATGACCTGAAGATTACCTCTTTTGAGAACATTATTGAAGTTTACGGTTGCCACCTGACCGGCAACAACGGTTACTCTGTGAACCTCCTGCGGGACATATTTATCAATGGACTGTTCCGTTACGGTATATACGCCGGGCATAAGATTATCAAGCTGAAACTTACCACCGTTTGCTGTGGTAACAGTCTGATTAACTCCGTTGCCTGTGATAGTGAATTTGATACCGTCAACCTTTCCGTCCTCGCTGGTTTTTACAATCTTGCAAGAACCGTAGCTGACTTTCATTTTTACAAAGCCGCTGACAGGGTCGCTGACATTCTGACTGTACGAAACGACATCTTGAATACCGTTACCGGGAGAGTTTTTACCGTCCGTCCAAACAACAATGCCCTTGCGAGTGCCGTTTGTTTTGGTTGCGGTAATTGTAAATTCCTTACTCGGAGCTTTTGTCATTGAAACTATCAACTTGTTTCCGCTTTTAGAAAAAGTCACGCCGTCAATATTGGCAGAAAACTCATAATTGCCAAGCACACCGTTTGAGTCTGTAAGAGTAGTAACATACTTGCTTCCGTCCCATTTAAGTTCATTCACCTTTGCAGAGCCGCTTGACTTAGTACAGAAACTTGGCACTTTTGTGTGCTTCTGTACGCTTTCCGACATACTGTTGTAGTAAGCCATAATACGGCTATAAAGGGGATGACCCTTTTGAATATGGTCGAGAATAGCATCATAACTGCCGGGCGACTTATGATTAAAACTTTCATCTCTTTCGCCGACAATAGTTTCCCAAATCAGGAGCTGTGTTGCGATTGCGTGTGAAAGTTTATCTGCGTCATCGCTGTTCTGCGACTTCCAACTTGTGCTAATGTTGCCGCAGTATCCGTACTGCAAAATACGACCGATATTAAGTCGAATATCATCGCCGGAAATTGTGCCGTTAGAGCCGAGATTATTGAAATAGTCCTCGTTTTTCTCGGTAAGAGTATCTCCGGTATGCTGACCAGTACCCGGCTCGATACAGTAAGCAATATTGCCCGAATACGAACCCATTGCTCTGAGTGAATCGGTGCTTATTGCGTGAGAGTACCAACCGTTCATAAATTTGAGTTCACCGTGACCCCACTTACCGTTGTTGTTTGTATCTCCGCTACGGGGAAGTTGCATAATATACACATCGGACTTCGTACCCGAAGCGGCATAAGCAGTTGTCCCGATATTTGTAAATACACCGAGACTGAGAACCGCCGCCATTACAAGCGATACAGCTCTCTTGAATTTCGTTTTTACCATTTGGTTTTCCTCCTTAAAGTGAAAGAACGCACCGATTATCAGTGCGTTCAATTCTGTGTTTGATTTAGTTTTAGCAATATCCGATGTAGATTTCGTATTCCGTATCGGATACCTTTTCAGCCCATATCCATACTGCCGTAAAGCCCTCAACATTTTTGTATCTGTTCAGCCTACTTTTAATGTCGTCTTTAATGCCTGTTCGTCTGCTGTTCGCTGTAATAGGATTATCCCAACATTCCGTTGCTGTACTGTCCAGTTCTAAACCGATACTTTGAGCATAGCTCTTTGCGTAACTCACATATTCGCTCACATCAAAAGTCTGATTTGGCGACTCTGTGGATTTCAGCTCTTTTGGCTTTTCAGTCGGCTTTGGTGTAGCGGATGTTGGTTCTTTTGATTGTTCCGTGTGCTTTTCGGAAACAGTCGGTGTGTTTGTCCGCTTTGACGGTTCTGCTTTCGGCTTTTCAGAACTTTTTTCTTCCGCCGGTTTTGACTGAACATTGCTGATAGCCTTACTTTCATCAACTTTTCTGCTTTCGTCAGTCGTATTCGGTGTTTTTTCCTGAATAGCCGTACTTTCCTGTTCGGTTGATGTTTCTTCCTGAGATTGCGTTTCAGTATTACCAGCCGGAAAAAAAGTCTCTGTTTTCGTTTCATTTTTTGCGGCTTCTTTGACTGTGTTACTGCTGCAACCTACGAGCAAAATCATTAGGCAAGCAAGCATATAAGCGGTTAATCTCTTTTTCATAGCATAACGCTCCTTTCGCCTTAATCGTACTCAATTAGGCAAAAAACATCAAAGGTGCGAATAGCCGAACTTTTTATCGTAGCAGACATTTTGCTTTCGTTTCAAATGTGCGAACCCTTTATTAGATAGCTATATGTTAGTTGAGATAGATATATTTAAGGGAGATAGAGTATATCTTTTCAGCCGGTAAACAGTAGGTAAATATAGGGGTAGAGTGTGAGAAGGGGAAAGGCTATCGGCTGTCACGGTCAGCTCTCTGTTTGAGAAACTTGTTGTAATGCTCCAAAGCCTTGCACACGAACTCCTCGGTTTGACTTACCGGGATATTCTTCGGGATAAGTTGTCGAACTCTATCGCCCCTTAACACGATTTTCTCTTTTTGATTTGGCTTTTCCTCCGACATAATGGCTTGGATAGCCTCGGTTGTGAGTTTGCCCTCATCAAAAAACTTTCGCATACGGATAGTTTGGTCGTGAGACGGTGTAGCGTCATTCATATCAATTTCGTCCACCACATCACGCTGACTGTCCTCATCAAGATACGACAATTCAACGGCAGGTCGCATTTTAATTCGCCCCTCATCAACAAATTCAAGCAGTTCTGGGACAAGGTTTGTTAAGCGGACATAACGCTGAATTTGAGTTTTACTATCGGTTGAGTTATCTGCAATTTGCTCAACTGAGAACTTCTGACCCACTGGGGCAGAAGTTAAATCAGAACGAAATCCTTGCCTTTTCATTGCGTCCAAACGCATTTTGTAGGCATAGGCTTTTTCGCTTGGCAGTATCTGCGACCTTTGAAAGTTGCTCTCAACCATTAGGATTGTGGCTTCATCTCGGTTAAGGTCAACAACTTCACAACGGAGTGTATCAAAACCGGCAAGTTCACTTGCTCGTTTTCGTCTGTGTCCCGATATGAGTTCATATCTGCCGTCCTCTTTCTGCCTTACCGTAGCCGGAGTAATTACTCCACGCTCCTTAATACTCTCAACAAGTTGCTGCATATCCTCATCATCACGCACCTTAAACGGGTGGTCGGGGAAATCATCAATCAGTTCTAACGGAATATCTCGGATTTTTGAAAGTTTTTCTTCATCTCTCTGCTCTTGCGTTGAAAACAAGTCATC